>Ga0209200_1000063_pt1 | contig 124778 bp, 92 predicted proteins | sample AD_UKC033_MetaG_FD_184406 | JGI IMG/M metagenome (GOLD analysis project Ga0209200, IMG submission 184406) | Active sludge microbial communities of municipal wastewater-treating anaerobic digesters from USA - AD_UKC033_MetaG (SPAdes) (version 2) | ecosystem: Engineered > Bioreactor > Anaerobic >...
GAACGCCGCGACCGAGAGCTTGTGTTCCCGGCAGTACTGAACCTGCGTCGCGCCGGATCGCTGCCACTGCTGAACGTGCTCGTCCCAAAACCGGCCTCGCGGACTCAACGACTCGGATGTCTTCTGTGCCATATGCACCTCCTTTACGGCAGGTACAGTATCGCCGCACATCCGCGCCGCAAAGATGGGTTCGCCGGACGCTCACACTGTGGTGGCGGGAGAACTCCCAGGCACACCTGACCACGCCCACGACGCACGAGCAGCGTGGTTGCCGGGACTAGACGAAGCGTAGACATTAACGTGTGGCGTGCCCACCCAGTCAAACCAGTACGCGTTAGCGTCACTGTGACTGTTGGTTTCGATGCGCACATACATGCCATCATTCGCGGGAGAGAACTCGCTGGGATTCCAGTACAATGCTGTATTCCAACCCCAGTACTCCCCTGCATCTCCATCCGTTTCATTAATGGGGTCGTCCACACTTGATGAATAGAGTAACCAGCTATCGGCTAGGCAAGGACCAACGAGCGAGACAAGAACGACAAGGCCGACAAATGCCGCGTACCTGATAGAGTATCCCATGTCCAGCACTCCTTCCTTCGTTTTTATTAAAGTATCCTAAACATATCCACGTCATCCCATTTGTGTCATTGCACCGGCGGCATGATCCTTGCCTCTAATTGTGGCCACTGTATTTCCACATTGCGTCCATATAGGCCGCATCAGGGTCGTCAACGCCGTTCGCCTGAGTCCGGACAGCGATATACCGTCAGTCGCACAGTCCCAAGGCGTGTTAGGTCGTCGTGCATAGGGTTACGCACCATCTCGCAAACGCCCACAACATCCTTCCAGACAGACCTGCCGTTTGTTCCCTGCAACATTCCTTTGTGTCGAAGGCAGGGTCTATAGCCCTCTAGGAGCCGGCCGGCCCACGAGAGTCTTCATATAGTACCACCTGACGCGATCTCTGATGGGGACATGAAAGCGTTTTTTTGTGCCCACCTTCTGCCATTGACTTTCGCTGTGGAATTGCGCCGCGTCAGAAGTGCCACATATCTGGATACAGTTCCCTGAACAACTGTTTGGCACGTTGAAGTCGCTTCTTGGTGGCGTCGTATGAACAGCCGGAGAGTTGGGCCACCTCGCACAGTGACCGACCTTCCATGACGCATAAGCGCAGCGTGGACGCCAGGCTGGGTGGCAAATGGGAAAGCGCCTCCAGAACCATTCGGTGTTCGTCGCGATGCTGCAATTGTGAGAGGGGATCCAGGTCATGTGCAGCCTCTACCAGAGGATGTTCCTCCAGTGGCCGTTCTGGCGATCCATGCTTGTCTCTTCGCCTTCTTTCCTGCCAGTACGATCGCAACTCATTCCGAGCTACCGTGTAAATGTACGCTTGTGGCTCTTCCGGGACCCTCCCTGATCTGAGAAGCCTCGCGAACACATTCTGCGTCAGATCCTCCACATCACACCCACAATGCACGTGAGCCCGGAAATACCGACGGACCATGTGATAGTATTTCCGATACATCGATTCCTGCAACTGCTGGCGATGCTCGCCAAACACAATCGCTCCCATCCGCACTCCCTCGGACATTCGACGTTGCCTCATTGAGTCGTCTGGGGCCGCTACGCCATGGTATCTCTGTCGGCCCTCGATTAAAGGCGCGTCGGAGCACACAGATGTTGACTAGAAAAATGCCAGACAGGCACAAATTACACAGACGCCGAAGGCAACACGGATGGCCGGTAAACTGGGGGATCTACCCCCGTTGCGGAAACGGATTTCAGTGGTGCGTCCGTGAGACATGGTGGAGTAGGAAAGACAAGACAATACCTGTGCGACACCGTCGGCCTCCCGCCGTGAATGCCCCTGCAAATATGGCAAAGGCCATGAAAGAAATACTCAAGAGATTCCTTCGGGCCTGCCGATGGCTTCAGTATGACAAGTGAATAGGTGGCTCAAAGCTGAGGCCAGCAAGGTCTCCTTAGCCTGAACTTGGGCCGTCCACCTTGAGCTTCGGGATCATGTCAGATCGTAATTCGGACGGCACACAAGAGGCGGCTAGGGACTAAAGGAAAAGAGCCACGACTTTTTGAGCCGTGCCCCTGTGAAGTAGCAGACGAGTATTATAACGGATTACTGACCAAACTGAATACTCTCGTACTGCCGTCGCAGGGGCTTTTTTCTGCGCTCGCGGCACGCCCGCCTGTCATCGCATCCACAAGCCCCCCTGCCTCGTTCGAAACCGATTGTCCACCTGGCTATTCAATGCGCTGGGCGATTCCCGTATAATGGCGCCGATATGAACGACCGGTTGACCGCAGGATCTCGTTTCCAGAGGATTGCCATGGGAAGATCGATGAAGCGACGCACGTTTCTGCAACAGGCGGCCCGAGCGGCCGCCGGGACGCTGAGCCTGCCCCTGTTCATTCCGTCCGGCGCGATGGGAACCGCGGGCAACACGCCCCCGAGCGAACGCATTACGATGGCCTCCATCGGCTGCGGCGGCATGGGCACGAATAACCTCCGGGCCTTCCTCGCCCACGACGATGTCCAGGTCCTCGCGGTCTGCGACGTCGTCACCGCCAGCGACGAGTACGGGCACTGGTACAAGAAGGGCTGGAACGGCGCCTGGTTCGGACGCGAGCCCGCTCGCAAGATCGTCGAGGAGCAGTACGCCCAGAAGAGCCCTTCCGGCAGCTTCAAGGGCTGCGGCGCCTATGTCGATTTCCGCGAGATCATCGCTCGCGACGACATCGACGCGGTCTGCATCACGACGCCGGACCACTGGCACGCGATCCCGGCCATCATGGCCGCAACTGCGGGCAAAGACATCTATTGCGAGAAGCCCCTGAGCCTGACGGTCGCCGACGGCCGGGCCATGGTCGAAGCCACGAAACGATACAACACCGTCTTCCAGACCGGGACCCAACGCCGATCCAGCGAGCAGTACCGTTTCATCTGCGAGCTGATCCGCAACGGGCGGATCGGGAAGCTCCGGAAGGCCCTGGTCGCCATCGGAGCCAACAACAAGCAAGCTCCGCCAGCCGACTGGCAACCGATGCCGGTGCCCGAATGGCTGAATTACGACCTGTGGCTCGGTCCGGCCCCATGGGCCCCCTATCACAAGGACCGGTGTCTGTACACCTTCCGCTTCGGCCTGGACTATTCCGGCGGTCAGACGACGAACCTGGGCGCCCACGGGATCGACATCGTCCAGTGGGCCAACGGGACCGACGAGACCGGCCCGGTCGAGGTCGCGGACCTGGGCGGCGAATTCCCCACCGACGGCCTGTTCACCACTGCGACGAAGGTCCATTTCCGCGCCCGCTACGCCAACGGCCTGGAGTTGACGTGCAGGACGCAGAAGGACGAGCTCTACCGCTTCGAGGGCACGGACGGGTGGATCGAGATGCCGACGTATTCGAACGATTGGACTTGCCATCCGTCGTCGCTCAAGACCGCGGTCATTGGCCCGGAGGAGATTCACCTGTACAAGAGCAACGACCATCACCGCAACTTCCTGGACTGCATCCGCAGCCGCGGGCGCACCGCGGCGCCGGCCGAAGTCGGTCATCGCTCGACTTCGGTCTGCCACCTGGGCAACGTCGCCATGAGACTGCGGCGCACCCTGCACTGGGACCCGGCCGCGGAGCGGTTCACCGATTGCGAGGAGGCCAACGGGATGCTGGCGAGACCGACGCGAAGCCCCTGGCGCCTGTAGGACAACAGGCGAGCGGGAGCATGAGATGCACCCTATGACGTCGCGAAACCACCCCGATTTCCACGGCTCGCAGTCCGCTCCTGGCGAGCCGGCGGCATTTCGCACCTTGCCCAAGGGCATCTGGGCTCTCGGCCTGGCCTCCCTGTTCATGGACATCTCCTCGGAGCTCATCCACAGCCTGCTGCCGATCTTCATGTCGGTGACGCTGGGCAGCTCGATGGCCGCGATCGGAATCGTCGAAGGCGTAGCGGAAGCCACAGCGGCCATCACGAAGGTGTTCTCCGGCGTCCTGAGCGATTACTTCGACAGACGCAAGTTCCTCATGGTCCTCGGCTATGCCCTCGCGGCGTTCACCAAGCCGGTGTTCCCGCTGGCGAGCTCGATCCACTGGGTCTTCGCCGCACGTTTCGTCGATCGCATCGGCAAGGGCATTCGCGGCGCGCCGCGGGACGCACTCGTGGCCGACATGGTCGCGCCGCACCTGCGGGGAGCTGCCTATGGACTGCGTCAGGCGTTGGACTCGGTCGGCGCGTTCATTGGACCGCTGCTGGCGGTGATCTTCATGGGCTGGTTCGCCAACAACATTAAGGCCGCCATGTGGGTCGCGGTCGTACCGGCCTTGACCACAGTGGCCATTCTCGTTCTGTGCGTGCGGGAACCAGAGCATGCCCGTGCGGACGCGCCAGTCCGAGGGTCGCTGACCCTGGCCGGCGTGAAGCGATTGCCGCTGCGATACTGGCTCATCGTGCTGCTCGGCGCGGTATTCACCCTGGCTCGTTTCAGCGAGGCCTTTCTCGTTCTGCGGGCAAAAGACGTCGGTCTGGCCCTGGGTTATGTTCCGTTGGTGATGGTCGTGATGAATGCCTTCTATGCCGGATTTGCCTATCCGGCGGGCCTGGCGGCCGACCGCGTCAGTCGGCGCACCCTGCTGCTCGCCGGGCTGGCGATGCTGATCACTGCGGACGTGGTGCTGGCACTGGCGGCATCGCCGTGGTCGGCATTTGCAGGCACGGCGCTCTGGGGATTGCACATGGCGTTGACGCAAGGTCTTCTGGCCAAACTCGTGGCCGACGCGGCATCGAAGGAACTGCGCGGCACGGCCTTCGGCCTGTTCAATCTCGTCAGCGGCGCCGCGATACTGCTGGCCAGCGTCATTGCCGGCGCCCTGTGGACCGCGTTCGGAGCCCCTGCCACATTCCTGGCCGGCGCGATCTTCGCCGCGATGACGGCGCTCGGGCTGCTCGCGTATCGCGAGAAGCCTCGCTCCGGATGAGCAGGCCAGAAAATGGAGAGAATCCTTGCCTGCGCGGCAAGGAAGGGCTATCATAGGTCGCTGCATGGGCAAGGGAGAATAGAACTCCGCCGGAGGCGGACGCCCCTGACCCTGGGTCGTTTGTCGTAAATAGTATTCATTACGGTTGATCCTGTATAGATCGATCGAACGACGGCGACGAGCGGAACCAACGGGATCTTGATGAGGAAACGAGCATGAGAGGAAGAACGCAAACCGTGGACCGGCACGAGACGGAGAGACGCCTGCACACTTTCCAGGCTCAATGTCACGCGGTGGGCCTGAAAGTCACGCCACAGCGGATGGCGGTCTACAAGGCCCTTGTGGAGAGCGAGGAGCATCCCTCCGCGGAGGTGGTGTTCCGGAGGGTGCGACGCACTTTCCCCAGCATTTCCCTCGACACCGTCAACCGGACGCTCCTGACCCTCAGCGACATGGGGGCGGCCTTCGTCGTGGAGGGCTCCGGCGACGCCAAGCGGTTCGACGCCAATCTTGGGGTCCATCAGCACTTCAAATGTCTCCGGTGCAGGCGCATCATCGACTTTCACCACGAACCGTTCGATGAAATCGAGGTGCCGGAGAACCTGGCCGGGCGGTTCACCGTACTGAGGAAAACCGTTTATCTCGAAGGTCTGTGCGATCGATGTGACGACGAGTCCTGAGCCGACTCCGCGATGAGCGGTCGCGCCGTGAGTTCAGGGCCCGACAGGGGCCGCGCAGAGTCACTATGCAACCATGGAGAAAGCAGATGAACCTACAGGGTACAGAGACTGAGAAGAACTTGTTGACCGCATTTGCAGGCGAGTCCCAGGCGAGGAATCGGTACACCTACGCCGCGGAGAAGGCCCGGGAAGAGGGCTACGAGCAGATCGCCGCCATCTTCGAGGAGACCGCCGACCAGGAAAAGGAGCACGCCAAGCGGTTGTTCCGGTTCCTCGAAGGGGGAGAGACCGAGATCCAGGCCGCGTTCCCCGCCGGCGTAATCGGCAGCACGCTGGACAACCTCAGGTCCGCAGCGGCCGGCGAGCACTACGAGAACACGGAGATGTACCCCGATTTCGCACAAGTCGCTGAAAAGGAAGGGTTTACGGAGATCGCGGCGGTCTTCAGGAAGATCGCGGTGGCCGAGAAACGCCATGAAGACCGCTACGTCGCGCTCGCGAAGAACGTCTCCGCGGGCACCGTTTTCAAGCGAGCGACGCCGGTCCGCTGGGTCTGCCGCAACTGCGGGCTCGTTCACGAAGGACCCGAGGCTCCGAAGGTCTGTCCCGCTTGCCAAAAGCCGCGTTCCTATTTCGAAATCGAGGCGGTCAACTACTGACGGCCTTTCAGGCCGGAGTCGGAGGGATCGCGGGCCCCGCAGCGATTTGCGGTTTTCACCGAACAGAATGCCCCCGGACCTGCGTAACAACAGCACGCCCCCGGCGGGCGGAGGATGGCAGTTCGCCCGGTCGGAGCGGATCGCCTGCCAACACGGATAACAGCCGCCTTTGGGTGCGGAAAGGAGCAGCATATGACGGAGAGGTCAGGCTTGGTTACGCTGAAAGGCAACCCCATCACACTGGTGGGCAGCGAAGTGAAAGTCGGCAAGAAGGCCCCGGATGCGGAGCTGGTCGCCAACGATCTGTCGGTGGTCAAGCTCTCGTCTTTGTGCCAGGGCAAGGTCGGCATCATCACCTCGGTGCCGTCGTTCGACACGCCGGTCTGCGACGTGGAGACTCGCCGATTCAACCAGGAGGCCGGCAACCTGGGCGACGATGTCACGATCCTGGCGGTCAGCATGGACCTGCCGTTCGCCCAGACGAGGTGGTGCGGCGCCGCCGGCGTGACGAACCTCCGCACGCTGTCGGACCATCGTGACGCGGCCTTCGGGAAGTCTTACGGCGTGTTGATCCAGGGCCTGCGTCTGCTGGCCCGCGCCGTGTTTGTGGTGGACAAACAAGGCGTCGTCCGCTATGTAGAACTGGTGAAAGAAGTCGCGAGCGAGCCGGACTATGAGGCCGCTCTGGCCGCGGCCAGGAAGCTTCGGTAGGCCCGCAGGCACAACGGAGAGAATTGCAGTACGATGCAGGAACTCAAACCCAACGTATACTCCATTCGCACGATCGACTGGGATCGTCGGCTCTTCGACGAACTGATCCCGCTGCCGGAGGGGACCACGTACAACGCCTATCTGATCGAGGGCAGCGAGAAGACCGCCCTGCTCGACACGGCGGATCCGACGAAGACCGGTATCCTTTTGGGCAGCCTGGCTGCGTCGGGAGTCGAGAAGATCGACTACGTCGTGTCCCATCATGCCGAGCAGGACCATTCTGGCTCCATCCCGGCCGTCCTGGCTCGTTATCCGCAGGCGAAGGTCGTCGCGAACGCCAAGTGCCAGGCGATGCTCATCGACCTGCTGCACATCGACCGCGAGCAATTCCTGACCGTTCAGGACGGCCAGACCCTGTCGCTGGGCGACAAGACGCTCCAGTTCCTCGACGTTCCCTGGGTCCATTGGCCCGAGACGATGGCGACCTACCTGGTCCAGGACAAGATCCTGTTCCCGTGCGACTTCTTCGGGTCGCACCTGGCGACGAGCAGTCTGTACGCCGACGACGAGCCCCTGGCCTTCGAGTCGGCCAAACGGTACTACGCCGAGATCATGATGCCCTTCCGGTCCATCATCAAGAGGAACCTGGAGAAGGTGGGCCGGCTCGACATCGAGGTGATCGCGCCGAGCCATGGGCCCGTCCACAACACGCCGAGACACATCATGGACGCGTACAGGGATTGGGTCGGCGACGAAGTCAAGAACGAGGTCGTCCTGGCCTACGTCTCGATGCACGAGAGCACCAAGAAGATGGTCGAGCACTTGTCGAACGCCCTGATCCGGCGTGGCATCGTCGTGCGACAGTTCAACCTGCCGGCGACGGACCTGGGCCGGCTCGCGATCGCCCTGGTGGACGCCGCAACGATCGTGCTCGGTTCGCCGACCGTTCTGACCGGCGCTCACCCGAAAGCGGCCTATGCCGCGTTCGTCGCCAATGCCTTGCGGCCCAAGACGCGGTTCGCCTCGGTCATCGGGTCCTTCGGCTGGGGCGGCAAGATGGTCGAGCAGCTCGCGGGACTGCTCACGAACATGAAGGTGGAACTGCTGACCCCGGTGATCGCCAAGGGGCAGCCCAAGGAACCGGAGTTTCTCGCTCTGGACACGTTGGCCGATCAGATCCTCGCGAAACATCGAGAGATCCGGATCGCCTGAGACAAGAATGCTGGAATCCCGCCGGCGACGGATCGTCCCGGCACAGAGAAGGGGAAGGACAATGATCGAGAGACTGCAAGTGTACAAATGCTCCGTGTGCGGCAACATCGTGGAAGTCCTCACCGCCGGCGGCGGCACGCTGGTCTGCTGCGGCAAGCCCATGGAGAACCTGGCCGCGAAGACCGCCGACCAGGGCAAGGAGAAACATGTGCCCGTCATCGAGAAGGTCGAGGGCGGCATCAAGGTGAAGGTCGGCGGCGTCGCGCACCCGATGGAGGACAAGCACTACATCGAGTGGATCGAGGTCATCAGCGACGGCAAGGCCTACCGCCAGTTCCTCAAGCCCGGCCAGACGCCCGAGGCCGTCTTCCCTGTCGCCTCGACCAACGTGATCGCGAGAGAACACTGCAACATCCACGGACTGTGGGAGGCAAAGTAACATGCTGAACGAAAAGATGGAAAAAGCTCTGAACGATCAGATCAATGAGGAACTGTATTCCTCGTATCTGTACCTGTCGATGGCTGCCTGGTTCGAATCGGAGAACCTGCCGGGCTGCGCCGCCTGGATGCAGGCCCAGGCCCGCGAGGAGAACGGGCACGCGATGAAGTTCTTCAAGTTCATCAACGAGCGGCGTGGGCGAGTTACGCTCCAGGCGATCCAGAAGCCGCCCCAGGAATGGAAGTCGGCCCTGGCGGCCTTCGAAGCCTCGCTCGATCACGAGCAGCACATCACCGCCTGCATCGAGAAGCTGATGAACCTGGCCGTGTCCCAGAAGGACTACGCCTCCGTCGGCCTGTTGCAGTGGTTCGTCAACGAGCAAGTCGAAGAAGAAGCCAACGTGGACGCCATCGTTCAGAGGCTCAAGATGGCCGAGAAGGCCCCCGGCGCGCTGCTCATGTTGGACCATGCGTTGGGCGAGCGCAAATAAACCGCATCCAGATTGGCAGGAGAACAGGCATGAGCACCGCTTTCAACGCCGACGAAGTCTTCGAAATGGCCGAGGAAATTGAACGAAACGGCGCGAAGTTCTATCGCGAGGCCGCAGGCAAGGCCGCCAACCGGGAGATCAAGGAAATGTTCCTCAGCATGGCCTCCATGGAGGACGGCCACCTCAAGGTGTTCCAGGCCATGAGGAAGGGTCTCAGCGAGCAGGAGAAGGGCGAGACCGCCTATGACCCCTACAACGAAGCGTCCTACTATCTCCAGGCGCTGGCCAGCAGCAAAGGGTTCGAGGGCATGAAGAGCCAGACGCAGAAACTCACGGGGAATGAGCCCGTCAGCGAGCTGCTGGAGATCGCCATCGGCGCGGAGAAGAACTCCGTACTATACTATGTGGGGCTGAAGGACCTGGTCCCCGCGGGTGCGGGACAGGACAAGGTCGAAGCCATCATTCGCGAAGAGGTCCGGCACATCGCCGACCTGCGACGACGGCAGACCGCCTTGAGCGCCTAGAGAGCGGAAAGGAACCAACGATGAAGTACAAATGCATTCTGTGCGGCTACATCTACGATCCCGCGGTCGGCGATCCGGACAGCGGCGTTGAACCGGGGACCTCGTTCCAGGACCTCCCGGACGACTGGGTCTGCCCCGAGTGCGGGGCTGACAAGAGCGAGTTCGAGCCCGTGGACGACGAGTGAGTCGGACTCGATCGGGGTCCCAGACACAACCGAGGGAACCGAGCGGGGCTTCATGTGAGTCGTGACATGCCCGCACGAGGCCAGGAATGTCCATTCGAGAGATACACCCGTCGGTGGCCGCGTTGGATATGGTTTGCGTCGAGTCGGCGGCGCCGCCTGCGGCCATGGTGGTCTTCGGCGCCTCCGGCGACCTCGTCCAGCGGAAACTGTTGCCGAGCATCGCCCAGATCCGGCGGCGAGGCCTGCTGGGCGACCCGTTCTGCCTCGTGGGTTGCAGTCGGACGGAGTGGTCGGACGAGCAGTTCCGACAGGTCGCTGGAGAGGCCATCGGAAAGAGCCCTGCCGGTCTCTCCGGCGCCGAACTGACCGCCCTGCTGGACCGATTCCACTACATCCCCGGCGATTACGACGACCCCGACACCTACGAGCGAATCCGCCGCAGGTTGTCCGAACTCCGGAAACAGCACGGGATCACCGGCTGTGACTTGTTCTACCTGTCCGTTCCACCGGCGCTCTACGAGACCATCATCGAGCACCTCGGGACATCGGGCCTGTCCTGTAAAGAAGACCCCCAATGCCACCGGCGGGCCCGACTCGTCGTGGAGAAGCCTTTCGGAAGGGACCTCGACACCGCCCGGACGCTCAACCACGCCATCTCGAAGTGGTTCGAGGAGTCGCAGATCTACCGAATCGACCACTACCTGGGCAAGGAAACGGTCCAGAACATCCTGATCTTCCGGTTCGCCAACGCGATCTTCGAACCTCTCTGGAACCGCAACCACATCGACAACATCCAGATCACCATTGCCGAGACGCTCGGCGTCGAGCATCGGGCGGGCTACTACGACCATACCGGCGCCCTGAGGGACATGTTCCAGAACCACATGCTCCAGATGCTGGCCCTGGTGGCCATGGAGCCGCCGATCTCATTCGATGCCGAGGCGATTCGCGACGAGAGAGTCAAGCTCCTGCGGGCCGTCCGGCCGTTCGATCCGCGGAACCTGCCGGGGTCCATCGTGCGAGCGCGATACGGAACGGGACGAATCGACGGGCGGGACGTGCCCGGCTATCTCTCAGAGCCGGACGTCGCGCCCGACTCCGGAACAGAGACCTACGTCGCAGCGAGACTCCTCATCGACAACTGGCGGTGGAAGGACGTCCCCTTCTACCTGCGGACGGGCAAGCGACTGGCCGCCAAGGACACGGAGATCGTAGTGACGTTCAAGGAGCCCCCCCACTCGCTGTTCGCGTCCGCGGGCCTGGATCGCATGCCCTGCAACATTCTGGCGTTCCAGATCCAGCCCAAGGAGGGCATCTCGCTGCGGTTCCAGGCGAAGCGTCCCGGCTCGAAGCTCTGCATGGGCACGCTGGACATGAAGTTCCGCTACCAGGAGATCTTCGGCGTGGAGATGCCCGAGGCCTATGAGCGTCTGCTCCTGGACTGCATGACCGGCGATCAGACCCTCTTCACCCGCTTCGATGCCATCGAGACGACCTGGCGACTCCTGATGCCGGTCCTGGAAGCGTGGGAACACCGTGAGGCAAGTCCGTATGAGTATCCCGCCGGCAGCGAGAGTTTCCCCCAGGCAGACGCCTTGCTCCACGCCGACGGTCGCCAGTGGTACGCGATCTGCGGGACGTAATGGGGGATTCTCGACTCCGCCCGCGCCGGGTCAGGCTATCTCGGACGCATCACATTTCGACACAAATGCAGCACGCGGGAGATCGTCCGCCGACCACCCTTCTCTTTCAGTCTCAGGAGACCCTCTCGCGAGAAGTACATCCTGAGTTTGCGTCGGCCGTTGATCCGGTCCAGCGCTTTCTCCAACGCACGCACACGACTCTTGAACACGTCTTCCGCAATCTGCGGGCAGAAGTAGTTGTCGGGGCTCTGGTGATTGTGGAGGAACGCGTTGAAATCCTCGGGAATGATGCCCTGCTCGCGGCACCAGTCGAAAAGCTCGGTGCCAAAGTACGGCGTGAAGATGCTGTACACCACCACATCGGCCGGCAGCGTCTTGATGACCCGGATGGTGTCGTCCAGGCTCTCCTCCGTCTCATGGGGGAATCCCACGATGAAGAACGCGGAGAGATAGACCCCCTGTTTCTTGATGATCCTGGCGGCGTTGAAGGCATCCTCGACAGTGATGTTCTTGCGGATGCGCGCCAGCATGGCGTCGTTGCCCGATTCCACGCCCAGCAGGATTGACCGGCACCCGGCGGACTTCATCCGCGAAATCGTCTCCTCATCAACGAGCCGGACGTGGGTCTCGCAGGACCAGTGCAGACCCACACATCGGGTCTCGATCTCTGCGCACAGGTCCCGGATGAATGACTTGGTGACTCCGAACGTGTCGTCGTCGAAGTGAATGTAGTCGATCCCGGTCTTCTGGATCTCCTGCATCTCCGCGATGATGTTCTGCACCGACCGAAACCTCACATTCCGTCCCCAGATGTAGCGGGAACCGCAAAACGTACAGGCGTACGGGCACCCACGCACCGCGAACAGGTATTTGAACGCCTCGCGAGGGTACCGGTCGTAGTCCATCAGACACGCGCGGGCGGTCGTTACCGGAAAGGGAAGCGCATCCAGGTCTCGGATGAACTCCCTCGGCGGGTTCGCGACCACCCTGCCCCCCTCCCGATAGACGATGCCGGGGATCGAAGACAGAGGCCGCCCGCTCTCCACGAAATCGAGAACGTCAAGGATCGTCTCCTCGCCCTCCCCTCGCACCCCAACGTCAATCGCAGGCTCTTTCAGCACGTCGGCCCCCGCCAGGGACGGATGAGGCCCGCCGACGACAACCCATGTGTCCTTGTCCAAGGACTTGGCGATCCTCGCGATCATGCAGGCACAGAGATAGTTCTGGGACTTGGTCGTGACCCCGACGACCGACGGGCGAAACTCGGAGATGACGCTCTCGATCTGCTTCCACACGATTGCCAGGGGATCGTTCAGAGTCCTGAGGAATCCTTCATACCCCGGCCCGGCCAGAAATCGGTAGTCCAGAGGCATATCCCGAGCCGAGAAATCGGCGTTGTAGATCCTCACCTCCCAATCCGGGCGTCTCGCTCGGATGGTTCCCGCGAGATAGCCCAGCGACAAGGGCAGTTTGTTCAGAGAGGCATCAGGATGGTACAGCCGCAGAAAAGGGGGCTCGATCAGCAGTATTCGTTTCTCTCTCACAATCGTCGAGCCGCCTCGATGAACGCTTCGATGTTCTCCGTGGGGACGCCGGGGGGAAGCCCGCCTCCGCAGGACAGGAGGATTCGGCTCCTGTCGGTCAGCGGTTCCATCATGCCGGCGACGCTTGCGGCAACGTCTTGCGGGGTCCCCTGGGCCAGGACATCTCGCGGCGGGATGTTGCCCAGGAGGGTCACCTTGCCGCCCGTCCGCTGCTTCATCTCGGTCAGCGAGTGCTCAAAGCTGAAGTTGAACAGGTTCACACCGATCTCGTCGACGAACCTGGCGCACACGAGGCCTTGGGCGTCGTTGTGGAAGAACCGCACGGGCACGTCGAGACAGGCAAAGATCTGCTTGAGGTACGGCAACGCCGTTTCCCGGAAATCCTGCTCGCCGAGGAAGCCTACGATGTCGTCGAGGATGAAGATCCCCTCGATGGTCGGGATGCACTCCTTCTGGTATCGCAGCCAATCGACGATGAACTCGGTGATGAGCGTGAGGAACCGCTTGATCTCGTCCGGGTCCGTGCGGATCGCCATGAGGAATTCCGTCGTGCCCATGAGGAATGTGGCGATATTGAGCGGCCCGCGAGAGACGGCGAAGCGAATCGTGTGGCCCGCCTGCTCAATGCGGCCCCGCTGGAGCTGGAGCCGGCGAACGACGAACGGGAGCAGCCCGTCGGTTCGGGGATTCGGCTTCTCGATGGCCGCGAGGTCGCCAATCGCCCTGACGATCTTCTCCGCAAAAGGCAGCTCGTCCTGAGCCCATCGGCACTTCGTCCCGAAGGCCGAGGGTTCCGTACACATGCCGAACTCCGACCAGAAACCAGGCAGGAACATGGCGTCCGGGAATCGCCGCATCGCCTGGAGATTGGCCGCCAGCCACTTCTCCTCGCTGCCGTAGTAGTCCAGCGTGGACATCCCGGACCAGCCGGGGAGCCAGGGACTATCGATAATGAACCCGACCGGCATCGGGTTGAACACTTCGCCGGCCAGGATCGCCAACAACTTCTCCCACTGCTCGTTCGTCATGAGTCATTCCCCGTAGGGTGCGTACCACGCACCATCTTCCCTCAGACAGCACCTACCTTGCCAGAATGGTGCGTGATACGCACCCTGCACCCGCCCGTCCTGCTCAAAACACCCTAACCGCGACCTCGGTTCCCTTGCGCTCCGCGGAGACGTAGGCGCTGTAGATTGTCGAAATGCAGTCGGCAGCCAGGCAACTGTCGCTCTGGACCGGCTCGCCGTACGCGACGGCGCGGTAGAACGACTCGATCTCCTGCGGATAGCCGGTGAACCAGTCCTCGTCGGGCGACGGGCAGGTCCAGCCTTGCTTGGTCCCGATCTTCTCGACGACGTAGACGTCCTTGAAGTTCGCGTCGACCGGGTTGTATGTCTGCATCGCGGTGTTCGGGTTGATGTTGCAGAAGGTCCGGTGGTTGTTCGCGGCCACCTCGAGCCAGTTGTGGATCCCGCCCAGGATGATGTCCGACGCGAAGATCGTCGCGATCGTGCCGTCGTCGAACGTCACGTGCATCATCGAGAAGTCGTCGATGTCAAAGTAGTCACAGCGGATATGACCCTCGTCGCGAAAGCCCGGCATCCGCGTCAGTGCGTGCGCGCGGGCGGTGACCGCCTTGGGCCGGATGGGCTTGCCGTTGCGGGCCTTGCCCTCCACCTGCTTGAGGTACAGCGCCGCGCCCAGCGGGTGGCAGCCCTTGCCGATCATGACGCCGCCGCCGGAGAACTTCCAGTAGGCATAGGTCCTGGCGTGCGAGCCGGAGTGCGCTTCCTCGCCGTGCATCCAGAGGATCTGGGCGCCGGTCTTCTCGATGATCTCGCGCTCCTTCTGGATCGACGGAGCGTAGACCCAGTTCTCTGCGTAGAGGATATTCCCCTTGCTCTTGCTCTCGGCCTTGAGCATCCGCTCGATGCTGGCCAGCGCCTTGTCCCTCGCGGTCTCCTTGGGGAAACCCTGGCCATTGAAGTTCTCGGAACCGTCGCCGAAGAAGCCGGTCAGCGGCTTCTCGACAATGGCGAACTTGTCCCGCTCCAGGGCCGCGATGGCGACCGACTCGTGCGACGAGGCCGTCGTGCAGCAGTGGATCACGTCGACATCGTCGAGCAGTCGTTCGAGCGAATCATAGACCGCGATCCCGCGTTTCTGGCCGTAGGCCTGGGCGCCATCGAGAGCATGTACCCCTTTGATCTCGACATCGGTCCCGTAGACCTTGTGGATCGCCTCGAAGTGGAACGAGGCGGAGAAACCCGCCCCGACAATCCCGGCCCGCACGGTTTTCTTCTTCATATGGTCTCCCCTACTCTGTGATCTCTGTGCCCTCTGTGGCAATCAGGCTCTTCATTTCCCTGCACTTGGCACCACATCGGCCTTCAGGTCGCCCAGGACGAACTGAATGCCGTCGAGGTAGTGCTGGAGGACGATCGGGTTCCAGAACAGCTCGTGCTCATGGCCCAGGGCGCAGTAGAACACGCGGCCTTTGCCGTAGCTCTTGACCCAGGTCATCGCGAAGTCCCCGTCCTCGCGGTGAATGAGTTCCTTCTGTGCCGCCGTGGTCGAGGTCCGCTCGGGGTCCACGGTGACGAGGACCCGCAGGTTCTGGCGCGAATACGGCACGGTCACCTGGTAGATCTCGTCGGTCACAATGAAGAACGGCTCCTTGAATGCCGCGGTGAGCGGGTGGCCTGGCTCCTCGATCCGCAATACGACGGTCGAGCCGGAACCCCAGGGATGGTTGTCGAATCGAGCACCGACGATTTCCCCAAACTCGGGCCACTCGCGGAAGCTCGCGACGCCTGCATGGATCACCGCCAGCCCGCCTCCCTCGCGGACGAAATCAGTGAAGCTCTTCTTGAGCATCTCATCTCGCTGGCGGGCCTTCGCCTGCTGGTCCTGGGGGACCTTGGCGAAATCCTCGGGCAAGAAGATTTCCTCGTTGGTGTTGTTCAGAACAATTGCATCGAACTGCTTGAGGTTGGCCGGCTCGAACAGGCTGTCGTCCTCTTCGGCCAGCACGGCCTCGAACGCCCCGGTCTGGCGGGCCATGATCTCAATAGCCTTGGCGCCGTAGGGACGGGCCGTGTGCTTGTACCCCCACGACCGCGAGAACACCAGCAGCTTACGAGGCTTTTCCGCCTGCACGCGAGCCTTCTCAGGCATCGCCGCCCGCATCCTGGCGATCTCCTCGGCGGAGGGGACGGGGTCCTGGCCATACAGAGACACCGGCATCAGCAACATCATGGTCATCACAATCAGCATCAGCCGCATTCGTACCTCCCGATGAAAAGAGAAGGTGAGAAGGTAAGAAGGTGAGAAGGTCGGATTGCCTGATTGCCAATCATCCACACCTTCGACCCGACCCACCCTCCGACCTTCTGATCTTCTCACCTTCCCACCTTCTATAGTGTCCACGGCGCCCGCATCGTCCTCGACAGCATCGCGGTGGCGACGTCGTCGCCGAGGAACTGCTCCTTGGCGGGGTCCCACTTGAGCTTGCGGCCCGTCCGCATCGCGATGTCGCCCAGCAGGCACGCCGAGCAAGAACGATGCGCGATCTCGACCGGCGCGATGGTCTCGGCCCGCGACTTCACGCAATCGTAGAAGTTGCCCTTGTGATAGTCGCTCACGTAGAGCTTCGTCTCGTCCGGGCCGATGGTCTCCTGCAGGAGCGACTTGGGCTCCGCGTCGATGGCTCCTCGCGTGACGAAGACCCAGCCCTGGTCGCCCTCGAACCGGATGCCGTTCCTGTGGACCTTCTCGTCCGCCGCGATCATTCTGACCCCATTCGCGTAGGTGTACTCGATGCGGAAATCTCCATGTACGTCCCAGAGCCCATCCTTCGGGAATTCGGCATGGCCCTCGATCTCGACGGGACCGGTGTACTCGGTGCCCATGCCCCAGTGGGAGATGTCCAGGTGGTGGCTGCCCCAGCCGGTAATCATCCCGGCGCCGTAGTCGCTGATGCGAAGCCAGCCCGGCCGGGCGGTGATACTGTTCTGTGGATGCACCCGGTCCTCCGTGTACGGGGCCCACGGCGCGGGTCCCAGCCACAGGTCGTAGTTCAGATTCTCCGGGACCGGCATCTCGGGCCGGACCTCGCAGCCCGGGTCCGTACCGAAACCCACCTTGATCGTGTGGATCTTGCCGATTCGACCGTTGCGGACCAGCTCGCACCCCTGGCGGAACTTGCGTTCGGACCGCTGCTGGCTACCGATCTGAAAAACCCGCCCGTACCGACGGACCGTGTCGCTCACGAGGCGCCCCTCCCGAATGGTGAGGGACAGGGGCTTCTGCAGAAAGATATCCTTGCCCGCCCTGGCGGCTTCGATGGTGGGGATGGTATGCCAGTGGTCCGGCGTGGAGATCTGCACCGCGTCGATGTCGCTGCGGGCGATCAGCTCGCGGAAATCGCCGTACGCGGCACAGCCCCTATACTCGCCGGCCGGCGCTCGGTTCGCGTAGAAGGACTCCACCTTCTTACGGGCGACTTCCACCCGCCTGCTGTCCACGTCGCAGACCGCGACGACCTGAACCTGCTTGATTCCGAGGGCCTCCGTCAGGTCGCCCGTGCCCATGCGGCCGACCCCAATGCAGCCGACGGTAATCCGCTCGCTCGGGGCCTCGGCGCCGAACACCGACGCCGGGACGATCGCAGGAAGGGCCAGACCCGCCCCCACGGCCGCCGAACCGCGTAAAAAGCCTCGACGGGACAGACTCAGGTGTGGACGGGACAACCTGCCTTCGGCGTGTTCACGTGTGGCTCTGTTCATAAAGCACTCCCCACAAATAGTATAACGGCGTTCGTCAGGTTCTTCAGCTTATCGCGTCGCCGAGCGGCTGTCAACGCAGTGAAACCCTCCTGCCATTCTTTGAATCCCCGACGGCTGTTTCGTCTGTCCCCCGCCGCGGATTGTGGTATCATAACGCTCTCGCGTGCCGCAAAGACGCCGGGGTAGTTCTGCAACGCTTTTTGTGAAGGAGATCGTGCTCATGAGGCAGATACGAAGCAGAAGAGAGTTCCTGCAGGTCGCAGCGATGGGAGCCGCCGCCTGTTGCACGGTGGGGTGCGCCACGGCGACCGGCCAGTCGTCACCGGCCCCCAAACCCAAGTTCGAGCTGGGTCTGGCTTCCTATACCCTTCGGAAGTTCGACCTGGCCAAGACCATCGAGCTGACCGGGCGGGTCGGCCTCAAGCATATCGCCCTCAAGGACATGCACCTGCCGCTCGACAGCAGCGTCGAGCAGATCCGCTTGGCGGCCGAGCAGGTCCGCCAGGCCGGCCTGGACCTCTACGGCGCCGGCGTCATCTACATGAAGACTGCCGACGAGGTCAGTCGGGCTTTCGATTACGCCAAGACGGCGGGCGTGCGCGTCATCATCGGCGTACCCCAGCACGACCTGCTGCCTCTGGTCGACAAGAAGGTCAAGGAGTACGACATCAAGGTCGCGATCCACAACCATGGGCCGGGCGACAAGACCTATCCTCTGCCGTCCAGCGCCTACGAGAAGATCAGGGACCTCGACCCGCGAATCGGCCTGTGCAACGACATCGGTCACACGACCCGTTCCGGCCTGGACGCAGCGGAGTCCATCCTCCAGTTCCCGGATCGGCTCCACGATGTGCACTTCAAGGACGTCTCGGCCGCCGATCCCAAGGGCGGCTGCGTCGAGATGGGTCGCGGCGTGATCGATGTCCCGAAGGTCATACGGGCCCTCGTCAAGATCGGCTACGCCGGATTCGCCTCGTTCGAGTACGAGAAGGATGCGGACGATCCGCTGGCCGGACTGGCCGAGTCCGTGGGCTATGCGCGGGGCGTCATGGCTGCGATGTGAATAGAAGGTGAGAAAATCAGAAGGTAAGAAGGTCGGAAGAACAGGCCAGATCCCGGCGGTCAATAACAGAACTTGTCGGACTTCATCTCCATTGCGTTCAACATGGTGATGATCTCTTCGTACTCCGCATCCAGACGGCAGAACACGTCGTCCGAGATGTACCGACACGCACGGGCGAACTCCAGCCAGCATTGCGTTTCGGACGCTTCCTGCATTGCGTCCGTCATCTTGTTCCTGAACACAGCCGCGTAGCGCCGCTTTCGCCAGCCCTCGGCGATGTTGGTACAGACTGAACGGGACGCTCGCCTCTTCTGGTCAACCATGGAGAACTTCTCCTCAGGCGGAAAGCGTTTCGTTATTTCAAACACCTCCATGGCAATGTTGAACGCCCTCTTGTATACCTCCAGATCGCGGAAGTGCCGGATATTTCTCTTCCTGTCGGGTTCCACGCCTATCCCTCTGTGAGCTCTGCCCTTCCGACCTTCTTACCTTCCCAACTTCTCACCTTCTGCTCGTCAAGCCTCGTCAGAGCTTGACGAGCCTGCCTTCCTTGGCGGAACGGTAGATTGCGAGGATCACCTCGACCGCCTTGCGGGCCTCGGCGCCGTCGATCCAGAATCGCTCGCCCTTCTCCAGGGATTCGAGGAAGGCCTTGAAGTTGCGGGTGTGATTTTCGTGCGTGATGGCCGCAGGGTCGGCGACGCCGCCGCCGCCCTCGATTTTCATGAACCGCTTGCGGACCTCGATGTCCTCGGGCCGCTCGTCCGCGAACTGCCAGACGGTAATGCTGTTCTCGACGTTGATGACGGTGCCCCTGGTGCCGGTGATCTCGAACCGACGGAACTGCCCGGGATAGGAGGCGGTCGTGCCATAGATCAGGCCCAGGGCGCCGCCGGCGTACCGCACCGCTGCGACCGCGGTGTCCTCCGTCTCGATCTGGTGGCCCAGCGTCGCGGTGTACGCCTGCACCGACTCGATGGGCGGCATCAGGTCGCAGAGCATGTCCACCATGTGGATGGATTGGTTCATGAGGGCCCCGCCCCCGTCGAGCTTGACCGTCCCATGCCAGGAGTCCTTGTAGTATGCGTCCGTCCGCCACCAGGGGACGTAGACGCTCGCATAGGTGATGGTCCCGAACCGGCCCGACTGGATCGCCTGACGCAGCGGGACCATCATGTCGTTGAAACGATAGGGAAAGATGCCGCCCAATCGAGTCCCGGCCTTCTCGTGGGCCTGGATCATCGTGTCGATCCGCTGGAGCGTGATCTCGACCGGCTTCTCGCAGATCACGTGCTTGCCCGCGTGGGCTGCCGCGACGGTGGGCTCCATGTGCAGTCCGCTGGGCGTCGCGATGGTCACGATGTCGATGGCTTTGTCCTTGAGCATCTCGTCGAAGCTGGCGTAGGCCCGCCCACCGTACTTCTTGGCCAGGGCCTCGGCCTTTGACACGTTCGTATCACAGCAGGCCACGAATTTTGCGTTGGGAATATCGCCGATGGCACGGGCGTGAAAATCGGCAATCAGCCCGGCCCCGACGACTCCGAAATTCCATGTCTTCATCAGTTGGACTCCTCAAGTCTTGTTCGCAGTGACGCCGCAAGGCGTATCGTAGCATGGGCGTCTCGCCCATGAGTAGCACGGTCGTCCCGGCCGCGAGCCCCACGGGCAAGATGCCCGTGCTACTATCAATTCAGTTTCAGGCCCACTTCCTTCGCCATGCTTCGCACGGCGGCGATGGCCTTGGAGAACAGTTCCGGCCCGGTCGAACCACCGAACTGCCCCCCTGCCATCAGGTGCGGCTCCATCGTCACACAGCCATCGTATTTCATCGCAGCCAGCTCGGCCAGAAGCTGCTTGATCTGGCCGTCGCCCTCACCCGGCATGCTGCCAACGTCCTTGGCTCCGAGCTTCCAGTCCTTGATGTGGATGTGCACGACGTAGGGTTTCATCACCGGCCACGCGACCTCGACGTTGTTCGTGATCTGCTCGCCCCAGACGAAGTTGGCGGGGTCGTAGGCCAAACGCAGCTTGGGCGAGTCGATGGTCTTGACGAGGTCCACGCAGTTGGCCGCGGTGTGGCCGTAGATGTGCGCCTCGTTCTCGTGGACCATGACGACCTCAGTGCCCTCGACGACCTCGACCTTGGCCACCATGCGATCCATGACCTGGTTGCGGTAGTCGTCGATGTTCTTGCCGTCGGGCGCGTAGTAGCTGAACATGCGGATGAACGGCGTCTCGAAGAACTGGGCCAGCTCCACCGCGTGCTTGAACTTGTCCAGGTGCGGCTTGAAGTGCTGATCCAGCCTGACCTTGCCGATGGGCGAGCCGATCGCACTGACCTTCAGACCGTGGTCTTTGATGAGCTTCTTCGCAGCCTTCAATTCGTCGGTGTTCAGGTCCATGATGTTCTTCTTGTCGATGAATCGCGGCTCGATGTAGCCCACCTTCTCCTTCGCCAAGAACTCGACCTGTCCGCGAAAACTCTCCGTCACCTCGTCTGCGAAAGCACTCATCTTGGCCATCTCACTCACTCCCATCAGAAGTTCGATTGCTGATGTATGAATCAACCATCACAAATCATGAATACCTAACTCGCTGCCTTCTCGGGCAACTGGCGTTTGATCTCGTCCAATCGATAACCGAAACCGGGACCGCGCAACGTGGACAGGTCCACGCAGCCATCCCGACGGCGGTACAATCCCGGATGCACCGCCTCCTCCGGCGCCGAGGCGGCAGGATAGAACTGCATCGCGTTCGTCTCAACGCCCATGATCGTGCCCGCGTGGGCGGCCAGGAGCACGTGCGGGATCTGGGCCAGCATGGGATTGGTCAGGTCCTGAACCATGAGGGTCATACCGTGCGCCTTGGCCCAGCACAGGCTCAGCAAGGCCCCCGTCTGGGTCTTGCAGGTCTTGAGGGCGACGCCAGTCCAGCCGAGCTCGCGTCCCAGGCGGATCAGTCTCCAATCGTGCGCGCTTTCGTCCATGAAGAGCGGCTTGCGAGCGGAGACGCTGTGGACATCGATCCGGCTGGCCTCCAGGTCGTAGGGGAACGGCTGCTCGACGTACAGGATCATCTGGTAGATGCGAGGATGGTCCTTCATCAGCCGGTCCAGGATGTCGTTGACGTAGGCCGGGTCCGTCACGGTGCAGTTGAAGTCGCTGGTCAGCCACAGGACATCGTGATCGAGGGCGATCCGGCCCACTCTGACGAGCCGGTCACAGTCCCACGCCGCGTCATTGCCCCGAAGCTTGACTTTCAGGCAGGTCAGTCCGTCCCGCTCGATCCAGTCGGGCAACAAGACCGGATGACCGTCTTCCGGCTCGCTGCCCGTCCGCTCGGAGGCGTCGAGCAGGTCCTTGCCCCCCACCAGGTGCCACGCGGGCAGTCTCGAAGGCGGCGACACGAGGAAATCCGCCGGGTACTTGTCTGCAAAGGACACCGCCGCCCCCGGCGAGGGTTCCAGAAAGTGGGCCAGATCCACACTCATGAACTCAGGACCATAGGTCTCGTAGACCGGGCAGCCGAGAAGCTGTCCGTAGGCATCATGCAGAGCGATATCGAACGCGGAGCAGCAGACCAGGGCGGCCAGCCAGGGCATCGGCTCGGTTCCATCTCCCCGCTGAGCATTGAGGTCATGCAGCAGACCCGGAAGCACGCACTCAACGAAACGATAACCGACTTCGATCGGGTGTCCTTCGTCCGCCAGATCAGCCCAGGCATGGGCTAATTCGCAGCAGAAAGCCGTCATCGCATCACAGCGTTCCTGGTAGCTCAGGCTGCTGGGCCAGGTCCACTGCACGCTCAGGGGCGTTTCGCCCCAGCCCTGCGCCCGTTTGCCTCGCCCGTCCTCGACGGTCAGACACGCCCGCGCACAGATCACGGACGTGAGCGTCTCCGGCCCGAACTTCAGCGGCACCCGGGTCGTGACCGGGAGGAAGTACAAATCCACTGCCGTTGGACGAATCCGCGTCTTCATGTCCCCTCATTCCTGTTCGATCACATCGGCGCCGGGAGAAAGCCGCGCACAGGAAGGTTTACGGGCTGGACCCGCCATTGTCAACCACGAGCCCGAGCAAAACCAGCTTTGGGGGTTGCGTTGGCGGCTCAAACGCCTATAATCGCCGATGGTTTTTGCTATTGGAGGTAACACGGCTCGGGCAGAACAGTCCCGTGAAAAACATCACAAATACAACGTCGTCCACAGCAAGATTGAAAGGAACAGGTATGAGACTCGACCGGAAGTTAAGAATGGGTTTGATCGGCGGAGGCCCCGGGGCTTTCATCGGCGAGGTGCATCGCAAGGCCTCCCGTCTGGATGGAGAAATCGAGCTGGTGGCCGGCGCATTCGATATCGACCCGAAGAAGTCCCTGGAAATGGGCAAGCACCTGGCCCTCGATCCGAAGCGCGTGTACAGCGACTACAAGGAGATGATCAAGGCCGAATCGGCGCTGCCCGCGGGCGACCGCATCGACTTCGTCGCCGTGACTACGCCGAACAACTGGCACTTCCCCATCGCCCGTGATTTCCTCTTGGCCGGTTTCCACGTGATGTGCGAGAAGCCCATGACCCTGACCTCCGATGAGGGCAAGGAACTCCAGAAGATCGTGAAAGACAAGAAGCTGGTCTTCGGCCTGATGCACAATTACACCGGCTACCCCATGGCCAAGCTCGCTCGGGACATGGTCAAGAAGGGCGACCTGGGCAAGATCCGCAAGATCGTCGTCCAGTACCCCCAGGGCTGGCTCGCGACCGCTCTGGAGAAGACCGGCCAGATGCAGGCGAGCTGGCGGACCGACCCGAAGCAGAGCGGCGCCGGCGGCTGCGTCGGCGACATCGGGACCCACGCCGCCAACCTGGCGGAGTACATCTCGGGTCTCAAGATCACCCACATCTGCGCGGAACTGACCAGCTTCGTGCCGGGCCGGCCCCTCGACGACGACTGCAACTGCCTGCTGAAGTTCGACAACGGCGCCAAGGGCGTCCTGCACGCCACCCAGATCGGCATCGGCGAAGAGAACAATCTCGCGATCTGGGTCCACGGCGAAAAGGCCAGCCTCGAATGGCACCAGGAGCACCCGAACTACCTGTACGTTCGAGAGAACGACAAGCCGGAACAGGTCTGGAAGAGAGGCAACGGCTACGTCGGCGCCTACAGCGCCGCCGCCGCACGCGGAACCCGCATCCCCTCGGGCCATCCGGAAGCCTTCCTCGAAGCCTTTGCCAACAACTACACGAACTTCGCGGAGACCGTCAAGTGCGCCATCGCAGGCGAGAAGCCCAGCGAGCTGGCCCTGGACTTCCCGAGCGTGGAGGCGGGCGTCCGAGGCCTTCTCTTCATCGAGACCGTCGTCGCCAGTTCCAAGAGCGACCAGAAGTGGACACCCATGAAGTCGTAAGTCCCTCCGGCGTATGCCGGTCAACAATCGACGAGGCTCGGCGCACGAATCCGCGTGCGCCGAACCTCGGATTATCTCCGAGAGTTGTGGAGGAGCGGACCCGTACAAGTCCCCAAGACAGGAGCATTTCCATGAAGAACAATCCAAGCACTCAGGTCTCTCGCCGCAGCTTCATTTCGACTGCGGCCGCGACCGCGGCTTTCGCAGCTTCTCTCTCGCCGTCAGGCGCCAAGGCCGCTGAGTCGCCCAAGAAGTTCAAGCTCAAGTACGCACCGAGCCTGGGTGCATTCCCGAAACACGCGGGCAGAGACCCGATCGACCAGATCAAATTCATGGCCGACGAAGGCTTTTCCGCGATGTTCGACAACGGCCTGATGGGCAGGCCGCCGGAGCAGCAGGAACAGATCGCCAAGGAAATGGACCGGCTCGGCATGACCCTGGGACCATTCGTCATGTATGCCGAGTTCGGCAAACCCACGTTCGTCACGCAGGACAAGGAGTTCCAGGACCAGATCGTCAATACCACGAAACAGGCGGTCGAGGTCGCCAAGCGGACCCGCTGCAAGTGGACGCTGATCGCCCCCGGGTGCATCAGCCAGCGGATGGAGATCGACTACCAGACCGCCAATCTGATCGACAATGTGCGACGCTGCGTCGAGATCGCGGAGCCCGCAGGGGTCGTCATCGTGTTGGAGCCGCTGAACTGGTGGCGAGATCATCCTGGCCTGTTCCTCCAGAAGATCCCCCAGGCCTACCTCGTCTGCCGAGCGGTCAATAGCCCGTCCTGCAAGATCGTCGACGACCTGTACCATCAGCAGATCACCGAGGGCAACCTGATCCCGAACATCGACAAGGCCTGGAGCGAGATCGGCGCGTTCCACCTGGGCGACAACCCCGGACGCAACGAGCCCGGCACCGGCGAGATCAACTACAAGAACATCTTCCGGCACATCTATCACAAGGGCTATCAGGGCGTCCTGTGCATGGAGCACGGCAAGAGCAAAGGCGACTCCAAAGAGAGCGAGCGGGCCGTGATCGACGCCTATCGGGCCTGCGACGACTTCGAGGTATGACAGCAGCAACAACAGAGAAAGGACCCATCATGAGAGAGTTATCGAGTGTGTCCCGCCGGGACTTCATCAAGACCTCGGCGGCGGGCATGGCCGGTGTGCTGGCCGCCCAGAATGTGATCTTCGCAGCGTCGGCGCCGCGGAAGTTCCGCGTCGGCCTGATCGGCTCCGGCGGTCGGGGCACCGGCGCTCTGGACAACTGCGCCGAGGCCATCAAGATCATCGGCGCCGAGCTGGAAGTCGTCGCCACCGCCGACTGGTTCAAGGAGAGGGCCGAGAACGCGGGCAAGAAGTACAACGTGCCGGCCTCCCGGTGCTTCGGCGGCGGTGACGCCTACAAGAACGTGCTGGCAAGCAACGCGGACGTAGTGATCATCGCGACGTCGCCAAACTTCCGGCCGGTACACTTCGAAGCCGCAGTCAAGGCGGGCAAGCACGTATTCATGGAGAAACCGGTGGCCGTGGACCCGCCGGGCGGGCGGAAGATCATCGCAGCGGGCGAGATCGCCAAGCAGAAGGGTCTCGCAGTCGTGGCCGGCACCCAGCGGCGCCACCAGGCCAGTTACCTCCGCATCCAGCATGCGGTGGCCAACGGCGCGATCGGGCAGATCGCCGGCGGCGCCATCTACTGGTGCGGCGGCGCCCTGTGGTTTCAGACGAAGAAGCCCGGCGAGAGCGACGCCGACTACATGGTCCGCAACTGGGTGAGCTTCACCGAGATGTCCGGCGACCACCTCGTCGAGCAGCACGTACACAATATCGACGTCGCCAACTGGTACATCGGGCACCCGCCGACCTCGGCCTTGGGCTTTGGAGGCCGGGCCCGTCGCAAGACCGGCAACCAGTTCGACTTCTTCAGCATAGACTTCGACTACGGCGAGGGCTGCCGTATCCACAGCATGTGCCGCCAGATCAACGGCACCGACGGCGGTGTCCGCGAGTTCTTCCGCGGCACCAACGGCGAAACCTGGGGCGACGGCGGTCTCAAGGCCGGCAAGCAGGTGGATGTCCCGCAGTTCCCCGAGCACAACCCCTACGTGCAGGAGCACATCGACCTGCTCAACAGCATCATCGCGGACAAGCCGCTCAACGAGGCCCGTAATGTCGCGGAGTCCACGCTGACCGCAATCATGGGACGGATCTCGGCCTACACCGGCAAGCTGGTCCGCTGGAAGGACGTCGTCGAGAACGAGACGTCCCCCTGGTACAATCTGACCTGCAAACCCACGGCCCTCGACTTCGAGACGGGCCAGGTGGTCGCGCCGGCGGACGAGATTCCCGCGGTGCCGGGCAAAGAGGCATAGAGCCGGAAGAAGACAGAGGCCCGCGCCTCATTTCTCCCCGGAAAACAAAGAAGTCGCACTCTTACGGGTGCGACTTCTTCGTTTTGGTATTCTATGAACCCCGTGCCAGAGAGGTTCATGGTGGACGATGGCTCACTCGAGCGGAACCACCTCGGTGAATTCGACGGTGGCCCGGGCGGTAGGCTCGTGCGACAGGATCCTGCCGACCAGCCCGACTTTGCGACCGATGAGCTTGCTGTAATCGGCGGTTGCCGCCGACCCGGTGGGCGTCACGTAGCAAATCGTTGTGCCCGATTCGTCGAGCAGGCGGAACCGCTTCCCCAGCCCGCTGGCGTCGTAGACGCTTGATGCCTCGAGCCTGCCGACCACAGCGAACCGGCTGGTATCCTCAATCCCCGCAAGCCTGGCGGCGCGGGCTTCATCGATCTTCCCTTCGACCTTCACAAGCTCCTTCTTCTGCAGGGCCAGTTCCTTGTCGGCCTTGACGACCAGCTCGAACCGTTCGACCTGGTCGAGGGTGTACTGTGCGTACCGCATGGCGCGTCCGCTGTCTTTCTTCGCGGCAAGCTCCTGCAGCTTGGTCTTGATCTCGGCGTAGTTCTGCTCGGCACGCGGCTTGGCTCGCTCCAAGCTGACCTGCTCGGCCAAGGCATAGTAAATATCCAGATCGGTCTTGGGAGCGATGTTGGGGTCGGCGCCGGCAGGCTTGACGAGCGGCACGACCGGCACAGGCACGCCGGAGGGATTCGTCTCAGCGGGCTTCACGACCGGTCGATCCACCGCCTGAAGGAACTGGCTGCTTACCCACAGATACGCCCCCTGCGGCGGCGAGATCTTGTAGTAGTCGTCCTTCTCTTCCCCCAACAGCTTCACAGTCTGGCCGCGATTGAGCACCGCCTGCTTGCTCGTGGACCACATCGGCTCGACGAAATCAGACCCGGCGTAGACCCCGACGTTGTCGCCGGTGATGATGCCCACGGTCGGATTCTCCAGGTTGATGCTGACGTACTGCATCGAGACCCAGGAGAAGCACCCCGGAGGCGGAACGATGCAGGACCAGCCCTGCTGCGTGTTGATGACCTGGACGCGATCTCCGGCGTAGAGTTTGCCACACTGGTAGAAATTCGTGCCGGGGCCGGAACGGATGAACACGTCGTTGCCTGTGGCCTCTGCGACATAGGGCTCCACCTGGGCCTTGGCCGGAACAGGTTCGTTGACCCCCGCAACAGGCACAGTAGTGGTTCCGGCGGGCGCCGGCTGAACCTGGCCCAGCGAGGGCAAAGCCAGCAAGACAATCGCCAGCAGAATGACCATCACACCCGTAGACCGCTTCGTCCACACCGGGCGTACGGAAGCACTTACGCGAGCTTGCATCTCTTACCTCCTATAAGATAATTCACAGATGCCCTGGAATTGCCCGCAAGGTAGGGCGATCCTTCAGTGCGTGAAGGTACCGCATCGTCGCCGGCCTGTCAATCCCCAAATGCCCATTTGGCCTGGATGTTGCGTAAAAAAAACCGGGTGCGACGGAGTTCTTGAGTCTCGCGCGTTTGCCCAGTTTACGCCTGCGACGATTCCAGACGGGCGAGCTCCAGGCGACACATCCTCAGTTGCTCGTCGTCTGAGAGCCGTTCGGCGGCCCGTCGGAGATGCCGGATCGCCCGTTCGGAATCGTGCAGATAACGGGAATAGAGGATGCCCACCATAAGCTCGACCTGCTCGGCGTACTCGTAATTGCCGTAGTGCGTCAGGAACTGCTCATAGGCGCCGGCCGCCTCCGCGGCGCGACGGTCCTCTGCCAGTTGGTTGGCGATGTCGAGCAGAGACTGGCGAGGCAACACCTGCTCGGGGTCCACCCGCATCAGTTCGAGGTAGGAGTCCGCCGCGGCGGCCAGGTTCCGCTGGGCGACCCGCTGGCCAATCTCATGGCGAATCCGATCGACCTGCGCCTGGCGACGCTCATCCGCCGGCGTCGGGACTTCCCGGACGGCCACACGTCTTCGCCCCCCTGCTCCGGTGAACGGATCGTATCCGTCGGCCACGACGTCGCGGTACCGCCGCCGGCGATCCCACCGACGGATCATGGACCACAAATCGAGGTGGCTCGTCTCCACGAGTCGAGCGGCCAGAAGCACCAGCGGGATGAGAATCCCGTACGCATACCCGGCCAGGTGGGCGTCGTAGGCCACGTCGCGGGTGGCACGGACGAGCATGTTGTCGATGAGGATCATCTTGATGCCGATGAAGTACAGAGCCGGGATTCGTATCGTGCCGATGAAGAAGAACCAGTACAGAACCGTGATCAACGTCTGCGGATAGAGAACCAGATACGCTCCGGTGACGGCCGCGACCGCCCCGCTGGCGCCGAGCGTCGGTGCGTAAGAATCCAGGTGCATCAGGGTGTGGCCGACGCCGCTGAAGACAGCTCCCCCGAGGTAGAAGAGGGTGTACCAGAAGTTGCCCAGCTTGTCGTTGATGCTATTGCCGAACAGGTACAGGAAGAGCATGTTCCCAAAGATGTGGAGCATGCTCCCGTGGAGGAAGGCGTAGGTCAGGAACTCGTGAAACCGCCAGGCCGCCGGGATGAGAAGCCAATGGGCCATGCGAGGGTGGATCGGGATGGAGACCATCTCGCCGCCAATCAGGTAGCGATGGGGTCCGCCGTACGAGGAGTAGAGGAATATCACCACGTTGAGGAGGATCAACGCGTAGTTGGCGTAGGGAGTCCGCCGAGGAGGATTGTCTGTCCCGATAGGCCACATTCGTCAGTGAATTCCAATAGATCCGGTTCAATATCGTCTGGTCGGGCGTCATTATAGCGGCCGAACCGGCAAGCCACAAGGCGGAAACACCCTTGTGCCGGTGCGACGACGTCCGATGCGAGCTGGAAATGCGCATAGCAGGGCCCCAGGCACGGTCGCTGGCGTGCGGGACCCTTTCTCCCCGGCGGAAAACACAGACAACGGTCTGTTTCGCAGTCGTCACCTCCGCCATCTCCCGCTCTATAGAAAGTATCACAATCAACGGATGGCACGCCAAATCACCTCGCAAAAACTCTTCCTTCCCGATCGGATGGCGGATATAAAGGAAGCCATGAGCACAAAAAGCGGAAACCGACGCGTTGGAATCGTCCGTGCCTGGCTCCGGGCAGCGAACCTCGACGGACTGATCCTCACCAAACCCGAGAACGTCAGCTACCTGACCCGCTTCGCAGGCGAAGACAGTTGGGCCATTGTCACAAAGACCGGCCTGCACCTCGTCACGGACAGCCGGTACATCGAGCAGGCGCAGAAGGAATGCGTCGGGACGACGATCCTCCAGCGGGCGGGCAAAGATCCCATCGCCCAGGCCACCGGCCAGTTCCTGCGGAAGTTCAAGGGCATCAGAACGCTGGGCGTCGAGAAGTCGATCTCCGTGGGGATGTTCGAGGTCCTCAAGAAGAACGCAGGGGTCCCGTTGAAGCCTGTCTCAGGCATCGTCGAGGAGCCGCGGAGCATCAAGGACGTGGACGAGGCCGCCGCCATCATGGCCGCCGCAGCCATCTCCGCCCAGGCCTTCGGCGAGATCCTCCAGCAGATCAGACCGGGCGTCACCGAGAACGAACTGGCGGGCGCCCTGGACCTCGAAATACGTAAGCTCGGGGGCAAGAACGCCTTCGAAACCATCGTCGCCTTCGGCCCGAACGGCTCCCGTCCCCACCACCACCCGACGCAGAGGAAGCTCAAGCCGCGAGATACCGTCCTGATCGACTTCGGCGCCCGATACGACGGGTACTGCAGTGATATCACGCGGTCCTTTGCCTTCGGGACGCCGACAACCGCCTATCGAGCGGCCTATGCGGTGGTGGAGAAGGCCCAGGCCGCCGCGATTGCGGTAGCGAGAGCTGGGGCCGAATTGGTCGAGGTCGATGCGGCTGCCAGAGCCGTAATTCGCGAGAGCGGCCTGCCCCTCTACGGCCACGGCACCGGCCACGGCTTCGGCCTGGAGATCCACGAGGACCCGTTCCTCAAGGAGAACGCTCAGGGCAAGTTGCAGGCCGGACAGATCCTTACCATCGAGCCGGGCGTCTACCTCCCCGACAAGCTGGGCATCCGGATCGAGGACGATATCCTCATCACGGAGACCGGCTGCGAGATCATCACGAGCGAGTGCCCGCGGATGGTGGTACTGCAACGCTGACCCTCAGTAGCACGGGCGTCCCGCCCATGATTCCAGATCACGGGCAAGATGCCCGTGCTATGAACCGACTATCGCGGCAGCCCCTTTCGCTGGACCGGCTTCTGGCCGTCGGGTTTGGGGACGAAGAAATCCTCCCGAGTCAGATTGCATCGACGGGCCATCAGTCGGCTGTAGGCGAGATCGCCGAGGTCCCTGTCGCCGTTGTTGGTCCCGAACGAGAACTTCGCGCCCGCAGCCTTCGCTCTGCGGATGAACTTCTCGCTGGGCAGCTTGTATCGGGCATTGATCTCGATGGCGACGCCACTGGCGACCGCGGCCTGGATCACACGGTCCATCCGCTCGTCCGTCCAGAGGGCGTCGTACTCCGCTGCAATCGCGGCCGGCAGGAACGTCGGATTCACGTAAAGATCGACAGGCTCATTGGTTAAGATTCCGACAGTCCTCGCGACGAGCATGTCCATGAATGCCTGCTTGTCGCCGATTTCGACCTCATTGGGCATCCACAGGCGCATTCGTCTGCCCGCGTCGTTCGTCCAGGTCATCGAGTCCGTGAAGACATAGTCAAACCTAGCGATCGTTCCCGGCGAGAACATGGTCACCCACTCCCGCCCTTCCGCCTGCATCGCCCTGAACACCGGCTTGCCATCGAGCTTGGCCAGGAAGGGTTCGAGGCCGCGTCGTTCGTGGTCGCAAAACCCGCGCCGCAGTTCTCTGCAATCCCGAACTTCATGCGTCGATCCGCAGCCATTTGGATCGCCTCCTCCAGCGCCAGGCCGCCTTTCAGATGGACGTGATAATCCGTCAGGACGGGCAGCGGCTTGACGTAGATGTTCTTGTAGCAGACCGTGCTGCCGGGGTCGTGACCCTGCAAGGCGAAGGTGCCGTGATCCAGCAGCCGGCCGGGCATCGTGGACGGCGGATTGGCCGGGATGGGTTCCGCCCAGTCCAGGACGTCCCTGCCGTTGACGCTCACCGCGACGTGCTTGCCCCAGACGGTGATGTGCATCGTGAACCACTCGCCGTCGGAGGCAAGTTGCTCGGTGATGTCCTGCATCCTGTACAGACTGCCGGTCTTGCGAGGGTCCGCCTGGTAGCTGTTGTTCACCTGAACTTCGAACCCCTTCACGGGCCAGTCGTCCCGCTGCCACTGCGTGTGGAAATAGATGCCCCCATTGGAGCCACCGTCGGTCTTCACATCGACCTTCAGCTCGAAGTCCTGGAAGTCGGCGCTCTCGACCGGCCCGACGTAGAACAGATGGCATCGGGGCCCTTTGGCGACAATCGCGCCGTCGCGAATCGAGAAGGTGCCGGGGTTCTCCTCGGCCGCTTTCCACCCGTTGAGTGTCCCGTCGAACAATGGAATCCAGCCGGGGTCGGTGCCTTGGACGTTCGCAGACATCGGCCCCGCCGAAAAGATCACTACTGCACAGAACCGCAACACGTGTCTTCCCATCATGGCGTAATCTCCTTCTCCAGACAGACGGACCAGGCGACTGACAGAACCATGAAACCACAAGGCTGGAAGGAACGCAAGCGGCATCATTGCCCCTGGTGCTCGACACGGACTGCTCGCGTGGATTCGATGAGCGCATAAAAAAAGGAGACCCGGTCGGCAGAAATAATAACGTGTTGTAGGCCGGTCTCCTTGTTGCGGTGTGCCAGAATGCACAGTACCGCGGGTAGTGCTTTACGAGACCCACTGATCTCCGTCTGCACCCGCAACATCTATATCATACATCATGATCGCGTCTCGGTCAAATAGATTCGCTGTCTTACCCGCCGAAAACGCAGAAATCTCCGCCCTGCGTCTCACCTCCCTCGCGGCGTCTGCTGGATGCTCGGATCGGCCAGCAATCCTCGCAGGCGGACGTCTTCGCCGAAGGTCTTGACCTGAACGTGATCCAGAGCGATGCCCTGCATCAGGTCCGTCATCGGCTCGCCGATGAATGCGGTCCCGTCGGCGCCGAGGATCTTCGGCGCCACGTATGCGCAGATCTCGTCGGCCAACCCTTCCCGCAGGAACGAGGTCAACACGCGAGGACCGCCCTCGACGAGCACCTGCTGAACACCTCGGGCGGCCAACTGATCCAGCAGGAAAGCCAGATCCGTCGCTTCCGCGCCCCCCGCGCAGGCGAGGACCTCCGCCCCCCTCTTGCGAATCCGCTCGACGTGCTTGGGATTCGCGTCGGCCGCCTCCTGACGCGTGCAGACGAGAACGGGACTGGTCTTCGTCGTCCGCAGGACACGGGACTTCAGCGGAATCCGCAGCGTGTTATCCAGGATGACGCGGATCGGCTTCTTCCCCTTGCTCGGCCTGGGCGTCAGCATGGGGTCGTCCGCCAGGACCGTGTTGATCCCGACCACGATCGCCCCCACCCGGCGTCGCAGCCGGTGCGCATCGGCCCGGCTCAGCTCGTTCGTGATCCACCGCTTCTCCGAGAACTGGTCCACGTAGGCGAGCTTGCCGTCGATGCTCTGGGCCCACTTGAGGACGACCCAGCACTTGCCCGTCGTGACGTGCTTGAGGAACGGGGCGTTCAGCAGGCGGGCCTCCTCTTCGCACACGCCCACCTCCACCTTCACGCCGGCCCGGCGCAACTGTTCGAGCCCCCGGCCGCTCGCGTGGGGCGAAGGGTCCCCCGTCGCGACGACAACCCGCGCGATGCGGGCGTCGAGGATCGCCTGCGTGCACGGACCGGTCTTGCCCGTGTGACAGCACGGCTCGAGCGTGATGTACATCGTCGCCCCTTCCGGGCGGACCCGGAGCGTCGCACAATCCGCGATGGCGTTCACCTCCGCGTGCGGGCCGCCGAACTTCTTGTGATAGCCCTTGCCGATCATCTGCCCGCCCTTGACGATGACACAGCCGACCGCCGGGTTCGGCTCGACCGCTCCAATGCCCTTGGCCGCCAGCATCAAGGCCGACCGCATGAATTTCTCATCCTGCGCGTTCACGTCACGATCCCTTTCCTGCCAGCAACTCCTTGAACCGCCCCTCGTCGATCACCTCGACGCCCATCTCGCGGGCCTTCTCCAGCTTGCTGCCAGGGGCCTCGCCCGCCACGACATAGTCGGTTTTCTTGCTCACGCTGCTCGACACCTTCCCGCCCGCCTCCTTGATCGCCTGCTGGGCCTGTTGGCGGGAGAAGTCCTTCAACGTCCCGGTGACAACGAAAGTCTTGTCTTGAAGACCGCCGGTCCGTTTCCTCGCGGCCGGAGGCTGCGGGCGGACTCCCGCCGCAAGCAGATCGTCGATCACCGCCCGATGGCGAGGATTGCGGAAGTACTGGTACACGCTCTCCGCCATCACCGGGCCGACCTGGTCCACATCCTGCAACTGCTCCTCCGTCGCGTTCATCACAGCGTCGAGCGAGCCGAAATGGTTCGCCAGGACATCCGCCGACTGCCCGCCCACGTGACGGATGCCCAGCGCCGCGAGGAATCGCCACAGTGGCTGGGTCTTGCTCCTCTCAATCGCGGCCAGCACGTTCTGTGCGCTCTTCTCGCCCATGCGTTCCAGGGCCAGCAGGTCGTCCTTCCGGAGCCGGTAGAGGTCGGCGAACGTCTTGACCAGTCCGGCGTCGAGCAACTGCTCGATCAGCGAGACGCCCAAGTGCTCGATGTCCATCTGGTCCCGTCCGGCGAAGTAGCGAAGCCGTTCCTTCAACTGGCCGTAACAGTCGGGATTCGGGCAGCGGACGTATACGTAGGCCTCGTCCTTCACGACGTCCGTGCCGCAGTTCGGGCACTTCTTCGGAACTGCAAATGGCTGGGCGCCCTCGGGCCGCAACTCCTTTTTGACCTCCACCACCTGTGGGATGATCTCGCCCGCTTTCTCGATCAGGACAGTGTCGCCCAGCCGGACATCCAGCCTGCGCATCTCATCGAAATTGTGCAGGCTGGCGCGCTTGACCGTCGTCCCGGCAAGCGGCACAGGCGTCAAATTCGCCACCGGCGTCAGGTTCCCCGTCTTGCCCACCTGTACATCGATGGACTCGACGACCGTCTGCGCCCGCTCCGCGGGGAACTTGTACGCGATGCACCATCGCGGCGCCCGACCGGTGAACCCCAGGATGTCCCGCTGATCGCAGCGGTTGACCTTGATGACCATGCCGTCGATCTGGTAGTCCAGCTTCGAGCGACGGTCGGCCCAGCTCATGCAGATCTCGATCACCTCGCCGATATCCTTGGCCCTCTGGACGTGCGGATTGACGGGCAGGCCCAGCTCCTGGAACCGCTGCAGCGTGTGCCAGTGGTCCGGCGACAGAGGCTCGGAGACTTGGCCGATCGCGTAGGCGAAGAACGCCAGGTTCCGCACAGCCGTGACGCGGGCGTCCAGCAGTTTGAGCGAGCCCGCGGCGGCATTGCGTGGATTGGCGAAGGCCGCCTCCCCCGCCTCGGCGCGGGCCTCGTTCAGCAAGGCGAACGACTTCGTCGGCATGTAGACCTCGCCTCGGACCTCCAGCACGGCGGGAACCCCTTTGCCATTGACCAGACGCAGCGGCACCGACCGAATCGTGCGGATGTTCGCGGTGACATCGTCGCCGACCTCGCCGTCGCCGCGGGTGGCCCCGGTCGTCAGAACGCCCTGCTCGTAGCGCAGGCTCACCGCGAGGCCGTCGATCTTGAGCTCGACCACGTAGTCGTAATCGGACGTATCCAACTGCTTGCGGACCCGTTCGTCGAACGCACGCAGCTCGTCCGCATTGTATGTGTTGTCCACGCTCATCATGGGGATGGCGTGCCGGACGGTGGTAAACCCATCGAGGGGCCGGCCCGCGACCCGTTGGGTGGGCGAATCCGGCGTGACCAGGTCCGGGCGCTCGGCTTCGAGCTTCTTCAGTTCCGCGAACAGCTCGTCGTACTGCTGATCCGTGATCGTGGGCTGATTGCAGATGTAGTACCGGTGGTCGTGTTCGCGGATCTGGTCCCGCAGCCAGTCTATTCGCCTGCCGATCTCACCAGCCATCGTCTTGTCCCTGCGACACCGCGGGCCTCTGTGCCCGACTCCATTCGTCGGCCCCATGTTCCGCCATGGGATGTACACCGGGGGGTGATTATAATCTGACAGGCCGTCCCTCTGCCACGGAGAAATGCGAAGCCCAGGGAATGGACAACCGGGCGGACAGACCGGGTGGGAAGGCAGCGGTTGGATCAAGAAGCGAAGACAGGATGCCTGCCGGCGCACCGCCGGCGCCGGGAGAAAAAGACATCACCCTCCTCCGGCTGCCGGCTGATCACAAAGTGCGTTACTCCTCCGTCTGGCCAGGCGAGACGAATCGATGGTTTACCACGTCATAGTCGGCGCTCCCCATCTTGGACCGGACTCGCACGAGGCCGCCGTCGGCGATGAAGATAGCCAGTTTCTCTTTGTTGTAGAAGATCTCGGCGGCCCCCGTGAACCGCAGGGCGTTGTGCAGATCCGTTCCCAGTTCCAGAACCTGCTCGTCCATGAAGCCAACTCGCCGCATGATCGCCACGATATCGTTCGGTGCGAGGCTCGCAGTGCTCATGCTCTGCTTCGGGACGACTCGATACGGCAACCGCTGCTGCCCGTCCCTGGACCCGAGTTCAGGCCATTCGACCGGTCGGAACCAGTTCTGACAACCCGCCACATGCACCGCCAGGAGCATCAGAACCAGCCGCAGAGCCCAGGCCCGAAGGGCGTGCCGCAAACGACAGGTTGCGTACAGGCCGGGTCCACTCATCGGGTCACGAGACCCCGGCCCAGACCGGGACGGCGAAGAATGCTGCATCCCGGTTATCGCGCCATACTTGGATCCACGGTAGTTCAACACGGCTGCCACGCTCCTCACTCCTGACTGCTTATTGCGACTGATTTCTCAGAGAGGCCTCCAGACCGCTTCGGAACTCCGCTCCGGCCGGACGCGACGGGTCGTTCACGGCCAGTGCCTCCGCACCGCGAGGCCGGCTCGCTCCCAACTGGCCGTCTTCCGGAACCAGATTGGCAGTCACGAACACCGCGATCTCCCGCGTGCCCCTCTCGTCGTTGTCGTTGCGGAACAGGCGACCGAGAACAGGGAGTTTTGCCAGGCCGGGCACGCGCGACTGCGCGTTGCGGGTCTGGGTTTCCGTCAATCCGGCCAGGGCCGCGGTACCGCCGTCCTTGATGGTGACGCGGCTCTTCGCCTGCCGTCGGCTAACAATGGGCAGTTCGCTCTCAGTGCCTCTGGCGATGCTGTCGCTGACCTCGACCGCAAAATCGAGCGTGATTTCGTTGTTGTCGCCGATGCGCGGCGTGATCGTCAGGACCGTGCCGGACTCGATCTTCTCGAGCTCCGAGTTCGTGTAGATCGTGTTGTTCCCGGTATTGCTCATCATGAACCACTCTTCCCGGATCGACCGCAGCTCCGCCTGGCTCCCGTCCTGGGCGGTCAGTTGCGGATTGGCCACAATCTCCAGCTTGTTGTCCGCCTGCAGGGCGTTCAACTTCGCCATCAGCGCGTTCGTGAAGCCCTCGTCGGCGGTATAGCCGATCGAGAAGATCTTCGTCCAGTTTCCGTCCAGGAGCACCTGACCATAGCTGGCTGCCGGGAAATCCCACTGGACGCCCAGGTTCAACTGGTTGGTGTTCTCCATCGCCACGACGCGGGCATCGAGCAGAACCTGCCGACGACGCATGTCAAAGCGCCGGACAAGCTCCACGATCCTGTCCGCAATCTCGGCCGGCGCGGTGATCGTGAGCAGATGGCCCTGATCGTTCGGATCTTGCTCATTGGGAGCCTCGGCCTGGACGTAACGCTTGTACTGGTCGGCCAGGAGGTTCTTCATCCGCGTTGGCGTCGTGTTGTTGAGCTGCATGTAGCGAGTCACCATCAGGTGGTGGAAGGAGTTGCTCGTGGGACGGTTGTCGCCGACCAGGTAGTAGTTCCCGATTCTCTTGAAGGAGTACGGCGTACCCGTCAGGATCATCTCCAAAGCCTCTTCCAGCGGCACATCGGTATAGCTGGCCGTCGTATTCAGGACCACGTTGGGGTCGCAGATGATCGGGACGCCCACTTCGGTGGTAATGGTGGCCAGGGCGTCCACGATCTTCGTATCGGCCATGTACATGGTGCTCAGCGGATAGTAGACCAGATACGTGTTGTCGGGCTGGATGCGGAACTTGTACTTCTTCTTGGCGACCCCATCGAGGATCTGCTGGAGACCCTGCTCGACGGACTGCCCCGTCACGCTGTCGACGCCAACCGTAGTGGGCTCGTCCTTCACCGTCAGATCGACGGCGATTCTCGTATTCGTCCGGCGAGCAAGCTCCCCGAGAGCGCTGTGCAGCTTCGGCATGCCCTCTGCGGACCGGACAGGCTTCTGCCCGTCGATCACCGGGGTCGGCGAAGTGCCGCGACCCTCAATGATCTGGCTGATGAACGCCTCCTGGCGAACCAGTTCCAACAGGCGGGTCTGGTTGGCCGCATCGAGCGGCGACTTCATCAGAGTCTCCTGCTCCCTTCGGACCTCCGCCAGTTTGCGCATCAACACATCGGTGTCCGTCCCCGCCGTGCCTGGGCCTTGTGTCGTGGTTCTGTCCGGAGCCGTGGTTCTGTCCGGAGCCGTGGTCCTGTCCGGAGCCGTGGTCCTGTCCGGAGTCGTGGTCCTGTCCGGAGTCGTGGTCCTATCCGGAATCGGCGGCACCGGCCTCTTCGGGGCGGATTCGTCGAAGTCCTCCATCACATTCGTGTAGTTGTAGTTCGCATCGATGATGAACTCCGGGTGCGCGAAGCTCAGCGCGCCGCTCCAGCCGTAGGGCACCTTGACATTGTACCGACCCGAGGCGTCCGTCATGCCCGACACGGTGCCGTCGTTCGGCTCCGCGATGGCTTTCACGCCCACGATCGGCGTCTTCGGATCGTACTTGATGACGCCCGAGAGGGTGAGCATCTTGATCTCGCCCGTAATCGTCGCGATAGTGACCGGACCGGTCACCGGCGACGCTTCGAACGATTTCACGGCCGGGGTGAAGATCCAGCCGTCCAGCTTGGCCGTGACTTTGCCCTTCCAACCGTGGTCCACCTCGAGCACGAAGGCGCCGTCCGTGTCCGTCACGGTCGGTTCAACCGGGAAGTTGCCCTCGGCGGTGACAGGCACGCCCGGGATCGGGTTGTTTTTCTTGTCGAGAATCTTGCCGGAGATCGCGTGCTGGATGGTCCGCGCGGTATAATCCTGGTTCAATTGCGGGATGTCCACCGCCAGGTATTCCCGTTCCGCGGGTTCGAACATGAACCCGGGCTTCGTCGGGGTCACCTTTCCCTTCCAGTTCCACTCGACCTTGGCGGTGTAAGACCCATCCGCCTTTGAGACGACGCCGGCGGGGAATCCCGCAGTCCCTTTCAGGGTGACGCCGGGCAGGCGTACATTTCCGGAGATCTCATGGTAGATCTTCTCTGCCTTGAAATTCTGTCTCAATTGATCCGCCGTGATGCCGGCGGCGTAATCCCGCTGCGGCGGATCGAAGAGATAGCCGTCTTTCTGCGGAACGATGGTGCCGGTCCAGCCGTACGAGACCTTCGCGGTGTAGCGACCCTGTTTGTCGCTGGTCAGGGGACCCGTGGGGAAGCCCACCACACTTGCCTCGGGGGTGCCGGTCTCGCCTTCGATCGTCAGGTACACCTCGCTCGCTTCGAAGTTGTCGTTCTCGTGCGCCGCGGTCACCGACTTGTAGTCTCTGGACGGCGGGTTGAACTTCCAGCCCGGCTTCTCGGGCGTGATCGTTGAAGACCACCCGTGCTCGACCGAGACGCTGTAGTAGCCGTTCTCGTCGCTCACGATGTCCTCGGGGAACCCCTTGAGGGCCACGCCGGCCTGGCCGACGGAGCCGGAAATCACATAGGACAGAACCTGGACGCTGTAATCCTCGTTGGACTGGCTCGCGACGACGCTCGTATACGTGCGGCCGTTGGGGTCGAACAGGTGACCGTCCTTCTGCGGCGTGATGCTGCCGCTCCAGGCATAGGGGACCTCGACGCGATACAGGCCGTCCGCGCCGGAGACCACTTGGGCACTGCTGGGCGTGACCTTGACAGGGATTCCCGGCTTGCCGACCGACCCGGAGATGATGAAGGTCAGCTTGACGGGCTTGTAGTCGTCCTGGGGACTGCTTTTGGTCACCTCGGGGTAGGCCCGGCTCTCGGGCTCGAAACGATAGCCGGTCAGCACGGGCGCAACGGTTCCACTCCAGCCGTAATCGACCGTAACTGAGTAGCGACCTTTGTCGTCGCTGACCACGTCGGTGGGAAAGCCGTTCAGGGAGATGCCCGGCATCCCCACGGACCCGGCGATCGTGAACTTCAGCCGCTCCGGCGTGAAGTCCTGGTCGACCAGGTTCGCCGTGACCCTCGTGGCATAGCTCCGCTCCACCGGATCGAACATGTACCCGGTCTTCGTGGGCGTGATCTTGCCGGACCAGCCGACCTCGACCTCGATGCTGAAAGCGCCGTCCGCATCCGTCTGGACGGTCTTCGCGCCGGGAGAGACCTGTAATGTCACATCCGCCAGGCCTGTCTTGCCCGAGATGGTGAACATCTTCTTTCTCACGCTGACCTGGCTGCGGGCCTCCGGCGCGACCAGTAGGATCGCACACAGGGCAATCATCCCGCCTAAAGGTAGTGTACCGACATGTCTCCTGGCCATAGGTTAAGGTCCCTTTCTGCAGCCGCTACTACGCCGTCCGACGGCTTCACCTGTATCGGCAATCCCGCGCCCTGCTTTAGCAAAAACCTCCCCTGCCGTATGCTACAAACATCCTACAACTTGATGATCGTTCGTCCGACCTTCCCGTCCGGCGCCTGGGTCCACTCTGCGATTCTCGCCGATTTCTGCCCGTCCTGCTCATACACCTCGACGAGAATCTGGTTCTGGGCACTCTCGGTTGCCGGCGTGTTTGGGCTGTTCGAGTACTCCAGAACCGCGGTCAGGCGATAGACCCCCAGCGGGATATCGGACAAATCCAGCACGCCCGAGAACTGCCGCTTCTCGAAGGGCAACTGGATCCCCGGCTGGCCGGCGGATTCCATAAGGAACTGCTTGTATTTGTTGTCGCCGGCCCCGGTCAAAACGCCGCGGCACCTGGGCCAGACGTGGGTCACGCCGCCATTGTTGAAGAAGGACGTCGCGATGTAGCGCCCGGGCCCCGCTTGGGACAGGTTGAACTCCATCGGGTCGAGGTAGTTCGTCCGTTCCGCCTTCGGGTTGGTCAAGCAGATATTGACGGTCCTCATTCCCGCCGGCGAGCCGTCGTCATGCGTCGCGTGCAGTCGCAGCGTGCCATAGTAGTTCGAGTGGTCCGTGGCCGTGGCGGGCATCTTCACGAGCAGGTTCACGCCTCGCCGGCCGTAGCGAGGGAGCGTAAGCTCCTCGGGCATCACGATCACCCACTGGGAACAGTCGAGACTGTCGCCGCGGACGTTGCGGCCGCTGTTGGCGCCTCGCATGTGTGGCGGCAGCGTCAGCTCCACGGCCACCGTCACCGGGTCTTCCGACTCGTTCGTCAACATGACGGACCCGCTGCGATTGCCGCCGGGGACGACGTCGATCAACAGGTTGTCCTTGTCCACTGCGATCGGTGCGATGGTCCGCGGATCGACGATGCGATTGTCGCCCTCGAAGTCGATCTCCTTCTGAACCGCACTGCCCCGGCGCCCGTCCACGTACAGGTAGCCTTCCATCCGGTACTTGCCGCTCGGCAGCAGCGTCCCGAGATCCTGCTTGAGATTGAGCGAAACACTCGGGATGATGCCGCATTCGGGAAGCGTCAAATCGGCAATCCTCTTCCAATTGCCGCCGGATTCCTGGAATATGCGCAACAAGCCCTTCAGACGCGAGTAGGTGCCGCCGTTGTTCGCGATGCTCATCGAGGCGATCACCGCGGAGGTGGGCCTGTCCAAGGTCGCCTTGCGGAAGGTCAGGTCCAGGTCCGTCAGCGTGACCTGGTGCTGCAACGGAACGCCCTGCACTTCCAGAATGACCGGGACCACGTACCGCAGTCCGACCAGGGCGGCGGCGCCGTCGAGTTCCATCTGGCGAGGTGCGGTCTCGGCAATCAGCACGGCGAAGTAGAAGCCTCGCGTGCCGCCGGGGATGCTGGCGACCATGGGGACCGGAACCGACTGGTAGGGATCCACCACCACGTCGGCGACGGGACAGTTCAGCCAGCTCCTGCAGCTCCGCAGCTTCGACATGTCCAAGCCTTGGCGATTGTTCGGATCGACTTCGGTCCAGACGCCATTGGGGTCCTGCGTCAATTCGCCCAGTCGCAAGAACACATGTTCGGTCGAATCTCTGGTGAGGTTCTCGACCTTGAAGTCGAGGGCGACGGATCTGCCCGGGTAGACCTGCTTCCTGATGGTAATTGGCTGAATGAGAAAGTCGGCAAAGGCGGACCCTCCGGTCGAGAGGATGACCGCCGCCATGACGATGATTCTACCCCAGGACCTGCCGGTCAGGCCCGCTTGGCGCCCTGTCCGGCACACCTGGAGATTTCGCTCCGCTCGCATTGATTCTTCTCCATACACCATTTGACTACTCCAGCTCTCGTAGATTCCTTGATCCCTGCCCCCGAGACACAGAATACCTGATGTCAGCCCAATGCCGTTTCTGCGGTCTCTTCGGCAATCCAGAGAAGGTACTTGCCCCGTTTCTGGCGATTTCTGCGAGACACCCCCAACCCATGGTGCCGCCTCCTGATCAGAGCCGTCATGATGCTCTGACGAAAGCCCCACATATGATGTTACCCACTTTACCAGAACACACCTATTTTGTCAAGCCCAAATTACCCTGCAATCCTATTTTGGTGGACTATTTGGCGGCGCCGCATGGACGTGCTGGTCCGATTATCAACCGGATTCTCGCTGCTTGTTTTATGGGACTGCGAGACGACAGTCGGTCCCGATGTCCCACGCGCACTGCCAGGAGGGTCGGGGCGGAGGACGCCGACCGACCATGGCCCCCTCCTGTCGCCTGGCCCAATAGAGAAGGGGAGAGCTGGAAACTGGCGTCTCTAGCTCTCCCCTTGGTGTTCCATCGCTCAGTCGCGAGGACACTGCTGCTGGAATCACCTTTCAGCAACGGTCAGGAAACAACCTCGTGTCCACCCGACGGAGCTGCGATTCAGTCAACCCAATCACGACGTCGGGACAACCCAAATCGTCACGGTAGCAACCTGCACGCCCTTGCTGCCGCCGGCAACGCCGGACAGATCAGCGTCCGTGATCTTCGCGCAGACCTGCACGTCCTTGGAGCCCATGGGGACCACAGAGTCGCCTTCGATCCAGGTGCTGTAGTTGCCGCCAACGGTGCCGTTCTTGGTGATCGTGGCCGAGAGCTGGACCTGGGTATTGGTCTTCACCTTCAGCGTGGCGCAGCCCTTGTACTCGTGAATGCTGACCTGAGACAGCGTGATCTTCGCGTTCTGGTTGGTGATGCTAACCCAGTAACCAACATCCATCACAACCGGAATGGTGCAGATCTCGACCGGGGTCAGAGTGCACGGCCACGAATGCGTCTTGATCTCGCCCGCTTGCACCGATACGGCCAGCAGAGCCACTGCTGCGACTGCGAACAATGCCTTCTTCATCTTTACTTCCTTTCTAACTTAACCCTCGCTCCGATTTGGCCGATAGGGCCTGCTGGAGCTACACCCAGTTACCGCGTCCGGACAACGCTTTGGCCGGACCGCGTTGCAGCGGGCATGACCACCTGAATAACAGCTTCCCCAGATCTGCCCGCTCGTGATCCGGGAGGCTGCGGCCCTTCACAATTGTGGATTTGACCTGCGATTTTCATTCCCACTTGGCATTTGACATTCTCTTTTCGCCCAAAGAGAGGGCCATCCCTCCAGGCGCCTCGCAAACCATCTGGGGTCTGCGAGAACCTCATGTCATCACCTTACCTCCTTTCTCCCCTGTCCCTTGCCGAGGGGGGCTATGCTTGGGATCGCACCTTTCCGTAGGTCCTGGGCAATCGAAATAACCAGATAATAGCGACCCGACAGAAAACTGCCGGCGACGCCCGGCTTCATCACCCTCTCCGAATCAGGAGCCCGGGGTAACCGTAATGATCAGGGCTCCACGGTATCGCCCCGCCGGGTAGGGCTGTATTGTCTTGACTCCAACCTGCATCTCGATCGGAACAACCACTCCATTGCGCGGCGTCGGCCCGTCCGACGCGATCGGCACACGTTCCTTTCCGACGGGAACCCGTTTGCCGTTGATGACCACCACCATGTCCTTGGGCGAGATCGCCACGTTGAGGACTTCATGCCGAAGCCCCTCGAAGGAAGCCAGAACGCGAAACGGGCAATTGGCCACCACACGCGCCATCACCTTGGCCACCATCGGACTGCTGCCGGACTCCAGAGCCTCGCCCAAGTACAACGATGAACCAGAAGGGATCTTGACGGCAACAAAAGGCTCGGACCAATCGATGGCCTTCGCCCCTTGCGTCATCACGAAACACATCGCAAAGATCACACTCGTCTTCGCCCAGAATCGCATGTCATTACCCCCCTACTCGAACCATCCCGCGTCCTGGAGAAACCCACTGTTCACCACCCTGACGCGACTGCGCTCCTGTGTTCGGCTGAAGCCAACTCACCAGGTTGTCTGAGAGCTTGCTGCCTCAGATGGAATCCCTGCAAACACCGCCCTTTCCGGACCCATCCCTTGGCAACTGTGTGAGACACAAAGAGCCGAAATCACCCAACCTCACAGCTCCTCACTCACTATCCCTGCGAAGCCGGGCCTCACACCCCACGAACGTCCCGGCGCCGAGATCCAATTTCCTGCACTATTGCAACTCTTCCTAAGTATCCGAGCTTACCACTTTTACCCAATACTGTCAAGTCCAAAAACATTCAGGCAACATTTTTTATCCTAGCATCCCAATCCACTGATAATCCGCATTTTACCCACACATCCAATAAATGTCAACCCCATGACGGTGGTTTCGCAAAAAAGACTGTGAATCGCGAGCCGGCATCAAGCACCTGGGCGGACGAGTCATCGTCACCTGGCAGGCCACCCCAGGGAAGAACGGGTCCGGCACAGCCATGGACGGCCGGGACACAACACGACTTGTGGGGGTCACGCAAAGGCGGCGCAGACCGCCAGCGCCCTGGAGGAGGGATTTGCCGATCGACAGACAGCCTCCGATCGGGTGCCGGTGTGAAAGAACTCCCCGAGTAGGGCTCGAACCTACAACCTAGCGGTTAACAGCCGCTCGCTCTGCCATTGAGCTATCGGGGAACATACCCGAGCCAGACAACCATCGGGACGACACCCGATGCTCCGGCAATTATCGTCGGAGATACGCTACATACAACAGATTTTGCCAACTTTGTCAAGATTTATCTGTGCCGGCCGATAGAGAAAAAGAAGGGGCTGTGCTGGACACAGGGTGTCTCGCCCATTAAATTGGTGAGTTTACGCATTCTGTGCAGACAAGGAGAGGGGTTGTCGCCCTTGTCAGACGGATCGCAGAGGACTCCGCGCGGGGTTCCGGCGTGGAATCTCAGGAACACGGACGGACCACGGCGCATCATTACGTGCGTCTGCGGAGAGTATTGTCGTGTCGGATTTCGGATTCGTGGGTTAGTGCTACATGGCCAAGGACATTCTTAGTGTCGGGGGGTTCACGATTATCAGGCGGATCGGCAACGGTGCTCGCAGCACGATCTACCTGGCAACCGATGAGGAGGACGGCAGTGTCGTCGCACTGAAGCGCCTGACCTACGAGAAGCCGGAGGACACTCGTTTCTTCGAGCAGACGGAACTGGAGTACCAGGTCGCCAAGAAGATCGACCATCCGTACGTCCGGAAATGCTACAAGCTCCAGAAGATCCGCAGCATGTTCCGAGTCCGCGAACTCCTGCTGTCCATGGAACACTTCGAGGGCAAGACGCTCGAGGAGAGCACCACGCTGAGCCTGGGGGACGTGCTGCTCGTTTTCCGCATGGTGGCCACCGGCCTGAACGCCATGCACCAGCAGGGCTACATCCACTGCGACATGAAGCCCAACAACATCCTGATCAACAAGACCGGCACGATCAAGATCATCGACCTCGGTCAGAGTTGCCCGATCGGGACCGTCAAATCGCGGATTCAGGGGACGCCGGACTACATCGCGCCCGAACAGGTCCGTCGCAAGACCCTCGGTCCCAAGACGGATATCTTCAACCTGGGCGCCACGATGTACTGGGCCTTGACGGGCAAGAACGTGCCGACCCTGATCCCCAAGAAGAGCAAAGACGGCCTCGTCGCCTATGCACCCCCGAAATGCCCCGCTCCGCACGAACTCAAGAGCCAGTTGCCCGTCGGCGTTTCGAAGCTGGTCATGGACTGCGTCAAGGAGGACCCGGCGGAACGCCCCCCCAGCATGATGGAGGTCATCTCCCGGCTCGACCTCATGATTCACAGTATCTTCGGCAGCAGGATCAAAGCGAACCGAAATGCATCGAGCAACCATCGATCTTCTCAATAGGGGGATCCGAGCGAATCAGACAGACCGGTTTCGGCGGGGCAACCTCATCTGTCTGCCGGCGAGCGGATCGTTGGTCGTCAGCGGCGACATCCATGGGCATCGCCGCAATTTCGAGCGCATCCTCACACGAGCCGATCTCGCGAACCACCCGGATCGACACCTGATCCTCCAGGAGATCATTCACGGCGGGCCCGAAGACGACGAGGGCGGGTGCCTTTCCTACCAACTGCTCTTCGATGCGATCCGCCTGAAGCTGCAATTCCCCGACCGAGTCCACATCGTCATGGGCAATCACGACACCGCCTGCATCAGCAGCGCGGAGGTCATGAAGAACGGCAAGGAGATGAACCGCGCGATGGCTTCCGCGCTGGACCGGGAGTTCCGCCAGGCCGGTCCCGAAGTCCGCCTGGCGATCCGCCAGTTCCTCTTCTCGCAGCCCCTGGCCGTCCGCTGCGCCAATCGCCTGTGGATTTCCCATTCCCTGCCCAACGACCGCTCGGTCGACCTGTTCGACCCGGGCATCTTCGAGAGGGAGATGCAGGTCGCCGACTGCGACCGACCCGGATCCGCCTACCTGCTGACCTGGGGCCGCCGGCACAGTCAGGACGCACTCGACCGGATGGCCAAGATCCTGGACTCGGACGTATTCATCCTCGGCCACCAGCCTCAGACCCATGGGTGGTGCAAGGCAGGCGAGAACCTCATCATCCTCGCCTGCGACCACAATCACGGCTGTGTCATCGAGCTCGACCTCGCCAAATCCTACTCCGCCGCCGGCCTTTCGGACCTGATCATCCCCCTCGCCTCGATAGAGTAGCGCAATTATCGGGCAGAATACGTATCTATACCTATTGACAAATCGCGCCACAGACGCGATAATGTTTCTTGTATTGGAGTGGAGCACGGAAAAATGGTGTGGTTGTGGAGTGACGGGTGCGTATATCTTCCGAGGAGCGGCATCGATGAAAAGAACAACGCTGATCGCATGTCTCTGTGTATCCATGGTGACACCAGCCTTGGCGGACATATATGGATTCACCTGCATCACCAACAACAGCGCAACCGACGCAGCGATCGGCGAAGCCCAACTCACCGTCGAGGTAACCCCTTACGGGACACCGGACACGCAGGGTGATTATACTCAGGCACTCTTCACCTTCAAGAACAGTGGGCCTGCCCAAAGCGTGATCTCGGAGATCTACTTCGACGATGGGACGCTCCTGGGCATCGCGAGCGTGATCAACTCCTCGGGTGTCAACTTCAAGCCGTACAGCGCCAATCCAGGCGATCTGCCGGGTGGCCAATCCATAGGCTTCTCGGTTACAGCGGGATTTCTCGCTGAGGCCGACAATCCGGAACCAACCTGGGGCGTGGGCCCGCAAGAACAGGTCGGAATCATCTTCGACCTCCAGCATGGGAAGACCTTCGATGATGTGCTCCACGAACTTGCAACCGGAGGGCGCGACACGGGTCTTCGAATCGGTATTCACGTCAAGAGCTTCGCCGATGGGCAGAGCGAGAGCTTCGTGAATGTCGTCCCTCTTCCAGGGGCAGTGCTGCTTGGCATGCTGGGCTTGGGCGCTGCCGGTTTGAGGTTGCGGCGGACCGCATGACAGGGCCCTGGTTGCGGCGGATCGTCGCTTCGTCGTGAACCTGCCGGCGAAGCCCTTCTCCAGGGGCTTCGCCGGTTTCGTTTCATGACGTGAGACTCATTGGGCTTGGCGTAGGACCGCCGGTTTGATTGTCCAAGCCTGGAGCTTAGCGACCTCCATCATGCCTGGCGCGTTGAAACCCTTCGGGAAGATCACCCAGCCCCAGAGTCCCGGCGAGTCGTCGGCAACGTACTTCTTCGCCGCGAGTTCGCCCCTTCGCAGTGGGACATCACCAGAATCGCGTTCCGAGGCAACCATCGACGCCAGCGTGACGGCAAAATCCTCCGGCCGCACGGGTTGACCGGCCACCCAGATGACCGTGGGCAACTGGCTCGTCGTGTGGACGATATCGAGCATCTCTCGTGCGGCCTGCTGCACAGCTTCCTGCGAGAACGTCCCCTCCTTGACGAATCGCTGCGGCGCAGACGCGGGACCGTAGGCGAACTCCAGCACGACCTCGTCCGTCCCCCTGCCCACCCGTTCGCACATCGCCAGCAGCCCCTCGCCGACGGAGACGATCCGGCCGCCCAGATCGACGTAGGAAAGCTCCTTCTGGAAGGCCGCCGCGATGGTCTGGATGTCGCTTCGCGTCAGGAGATGGGAGTAGATGCGGTCGGGGTACAGCGCCGCGATCTCCCTGGCGGTCACCAGACGCACGCCGGGACGGCGCACGATGTGGTCCAGGAAGGTCTCGAACGCACGGAAGGCCTGCTCCTGCTTCTCGGGCGATTTCATAGGCGGCAGCTTCCATTCGGATCGCGGCGGATTGGCGCCGTGGGAAAAGTTGACCCCGTCCCAGAACTGCTCGTGCACGAACTCACAGGGGTGATAGTAGATGCTGACGATCCCGCCGCCCTCGCGGATGAGTTTCTCCTGCACCCGGTCGAACTTCGCGCAGGCGTCCTTCACCTCGTCGTCCGCCCAGCCGGTCCGCAGGACGCAGTCCCCGAGGCGGAGGATGTTCAGCACGCCGCAATACCAGAAGGGACGGTTGTTCACGTTCACGTGCGAGGTCTCGTCCAGGTACAGCGGGATGCCAAACGCACGGAGGGCTCCGTAGCTCTGGGGAGTCCACGACCCGCCTGGCTGGCCGTAGCAGGAGGCGTTGACGCCGAACACGCGCTGCAGCGTCTCCAGGCCGGCCCCCTCCCGACGGATGAACTCCGAAACGCCTTCGTGCCAGCCCAGGTCCCGGCTGTACTCCGAGGGCGTCGGGTGAACGCTGTGGAGCGTCGAATGGTACGCAATGTCGTTCTTCGCCAGGGCCAGGATCACGTCGTCCCGCCCGCGTTCTTCCAGGACGCGGGCCTTCTCGCCCACGATCTTGAACGTGGCCTGGACGCCTCGCGAGGAGAACATCTCGGCCAGTCGCATCGCCGCGTCGTCCGCCTGGGGCAGGATGAAGTCCTCCGTGTCGAACCAGAACGTGACGTACACGGTGGGCGGCTGAGCCGCCGGGGAAACCGCGGTCGAAAGACACGCGAACGCACAAACTGCGAGCAGAACCCAAGACGTTTTCATTGTCTATCTCCCTGCAATTCGGGCTACTTGGCCGCCATGACATCGAACTCCGCGATGGTCGTGTACGGCTGGCGCGACCATTCGCTCAACGCCACCAGACGAACGTAGCGTCCGGCGACCGGCTTCTCGAACCGGACGGTCTGGAGCTGGTCGCTGTTCGGGAAGCGACCTTCCTTGACGACGGGCTCCCACTGTTTGCCGTCCTCGCTCACGTAGAACTCATAGGTGCGAATCCGCCCGTTGGGATTGCCCTGTCGAGGCAACTGCGTGAACCCGATCAACGAGAGGCTCTTGCCCAGATCGATCTGGATCTCGTGCGGATGCGCGGGCTGCGAGGCCGACCAACTCGTGTGCCAGAAGGTCTCCGGCGCATCGTCGATCGCGTGACCGACCTCGCCCTCGCCCGGCTCGAAGCTGTCCACGTGCACCACACGCCACGCGGACTTGTCCAGCTCCAGCAGCGGGATGATCTCCTCGAACTCCGCGCGGGCGGTGTCGCTAACCAGCTTGTCGCTCAGATGGACGCGGGCCTCGACCACGCCGCCCTCGACCAGATCGAACGGTTGGGCGTAGCTCGTCCATGCACCATCGGCGAGCCGATACTCCACTCGCCCGGCGACGTCCGCGTCGATCCGCACCATCCCGCCCTTGTCCCGGGTGACCAGCGGCGCCCCGAGATTGGGCAGTTGGATCCTGGCATCCGCCGTCGCGGGACGCAGGGAATACCGGAATCGGGCGGGACCGGCATTCAGAATGTACTGGTTCATGGGGCGCGGGCCGCAACTGGCGCCGCCGAGACCCATGTGGGCCGCGTCGATGCACAGGTAGACCTCGTCTCGCGGCACGACCTTGTCGATGTGTCGGGCTTGGTCGTAATCGGCCGCAGTGTTGTGGTGGGCACTGATGGAGTACGTGCCGTCGGTGGTCACCAGCAAGCCCTTGCCCTTCTTGTCGGTCAGGGTCGCCCAGCGAACGTCGGTCTTGTTGCCGTTCTCCTGGGGTCGGACGTAACGCTCGTATTGAGCGGCCACCTTGCCGCTGTAGAGCCCGACGTCGGCGCTGCGTTTGCGGTCCACATAGCTCTCGTGCGGCCCCCGCCCGAGCCAGGTCAGATCGTCGAAGCCCTTGGGCAGCACCAGGCTCACCCCGAGCTTGGGCAGGACCGTGAGGTTGCCGTAGGGCTCGACCTGGTTGGTCACGTCGATCGAGCCGTCGCCGAAGATGGTGAAGGTCGCCGTGTGGACCATCCCGGTCTCGGACCTGCCGGCGCAATCCACCGTGCAGCAGACGCGAACGACGCCTCGGGCCGGCTGCTCGACAGCGACGCTCTTGGCTGTGTAGGACAGGCTGGCGATCCCCGACCGCTCGATATCCCGCCGCAGCCAGTTGTCGTTGTCCACCGGGGCGCGGAAGAGGTTCAGCCGGGGACCGCCGCCGTTGGCGAGGACCTCGACGCCGTCGTAGGCGAGCGACGACAGCGTCCCGGTGGACCGGCTGAAGACCGCCTTGACCCTTCGGCCCGTGACCGTGATCGAGTCGCCCTCGTCCACCACCGCCAGGGCCCGCAGGCGGGCCAGTTCGAGCGACGGCGCCTCCAGCGTCCGGATGGGCAGCTTGAACTGTTCGCAGGCGACCACGTGGCCGGCCTTGGCGTACAGCTCATCGTGATTCTGCGCCAAGCTGACATTCAGGAAGCACTCGGCTCCCGGCTTGAGCTTGCGGCGAGACAGCGACAGACGCAGCAGAACACTCGCCGATTCGCCCGGCGCCACGCTGTCGAGCGTCTGCACACCGCGCTCAATTGCCTGCCCGTCTTCCATGATCTGCCATTGGACTGTGAAGTTGCTCAGGTCCGTGAAGAAGTACTTGTTGGTCAGCTCGACGGCAACACGGTCCTTCGCGACCTCGCCCAAGGCGAAGTTGACGTACTGATAGACTTTCTTCACCTCCCGCAGCTTGGCGGTATGGGACCGGTCCGGATCGACGACGCCATTACAGCAGAAATTGTTGTCGTTGGGCCGGTCGCCGTAGTCGCCGCCGTAGGCGAAGAACCACTGCTTGGACCCGTCCGGATTCGTCGCGCCCGTGTACTTGCGGAGGCCCTGGTCGACCCAGTCCCAAATGCAAGCTCCGATCAGGCGAGGGTGGGCGTTGATCGCGTCCCAGTACTCCTGCAGGTTGCCGATCGCGTTGCCCATCCCGTGGGCGTACTCGCAGACGAAGAAGGGCTTGGGCGAATTGCTGCGTCCCGAAGCAATGAGCCCTTCGACGGACGGGTACATCACGCTGTCCATGTCCGCCACTTCGTTCATTCGCTCGTAGTGGATGGGCCTGGACGTGTCGAGGCTGCGAATCGCCTGGGCCGCGGCCTCGAAGTTCGGGCCGCTTCCTGCCTCGTTGCCCAGCGACCAGATGACCACGCACGGATGGTTCTTGTCTCGCTCGACCATGCGGACGTTGCGGTCCACGTGAGCGGTCTTCCAGCTCTCGACGGCGCCCAACGTCTCGCGGCCGTATCCCATGCCATGCGACTCGACGTTCGCCTCATCGACGATGTAGATGCCGCACAGGTCGCACAAGTCGTACCAGGCGGGATGGTCCGGATAGTGACAGGTGCGGACGGTGTTGATGTTGTTCTGCTTCATCAGCTCGATGTCGCGGATCATGGAGCCGATCTCGATGGCCTGCCCGCGATCCGGGTCGTGCTCGTGACGGTTGACGCCCTTGAGCTTGATCGAGACGCCGTTGAGGAGGAACTGGCGGTCCTTCAACTCGACCTTGCGGAAGCCGAACCGACAGGCCTTGACCTCGGTGGTCTGGCCCTGCGTGTCGACCATCTCCAGCACGACAAGATAGACGTTCGGCGTCTCGGAGGTCCATTTGAGCGGATTCTCCACATCCGCGTGAATTCTCAACTCCGCCTCCCGTCCCGGCTCCACCGCGGCCGTCTCAGACGATCCTACGGGCGTCCGACGACCCTGGGCGTCAACCAGGATCGCTCGAACGCGTCGCGCGGCCTGACTATCCGAGAGGTTGCGGACCTTGGCCGTGATGTTGAGCCGGGCGTCCTTGTACTGCTCGTCCAGATCGCTGAGCACGAACAGATCCCGCAACTGGACCCGCGGCGTGCTGAACAGGTACACGTCGCGGAAGATGCCGCTCAGTCGCCAAAAATCCTGGTCCTCCAGGTAACTGCCGTCGGACCAGCGATAGACCTCGGCCGCCAGGACGTTCTCGCCAGGCCGGAGGTACTTCGTGACGTCGAACTCGGCGGGCGTCCGGCTGCCCTCGCTGTACCCGACCTTCTGCCCATTGATCCAGAGATAGAACGCGGAGGCGACGCCTTCGAAGTGGATGAAGACCTCCCGCCCGTCCCAGTCCTTCGGCACGTCGAAGACCGTCCGATAGCTGCCCACGGGATTGGGCTCACGAGCAGCGGCGTAGTCCGGCGGGAGCGGGCCGACGATCTTCGGCGGCTGGCGGACATGCGGATAGCGTATGTTCGAGTAGATCGGCGTGCCGTAGCCCTGGATCTCCCAATTGGACGGGACCGGGATCTCGGCCCATCCGCCGACGTCGAAGTCCGGCTTGTAGAAATCCACGGGACGCTCGTCGGGCGACTTGACCCAGTGGAATTTCCATTGCCCGTTGAGGCTGCGATAGTACGGCGAATCGTGCCACTTCTTCAGCACGTCCCCCGCCGTCTTCACGGTGTACGCGCGGACGGCCGATGTCACGTCGGGATACGACACGCCCGTGGCCCGCCCAGGCTCCTTGTTGATCCCAATGACTTGCTCGTTCTCCCAGTCCGGCGCCTGAGCCCAGGCTGAAACAACCAGCAAGCACGCCGCGAGAACTGCCAACCGCATCGATCGCACATTCATCTTCGATCTCCTTGAAAAGACCTTCCATCGACGTTGCCATCATACAGGGGGTCCGTGCCCGGTCAAGGACAGGTTCTTTACCCCTCTCGACACCCGTGGTAACATGCCCTCCACGAGGAGGACGTGCCGAATGGAAAAGGCACAGTCCAAGGACCTATGGATAAGGAGTTCAGAATGGAACGTCACAGAGCAATCTGCCCACGAAATGTGCATGCGATCTTCGCATCGATCCTGCTGCTGGCGAGCATCAGCGCCGCCGACATCCGACTGCCCGCCGTCGTGGGCGACAACATGGTCCTGCAAAGCGGGGGGAAGGTCACCCTCTGGGGATGGGCCGATCCGGGCGAGCAGATCGCCATTCGCATGAGCTGGCAGTCCGCCCAGCCGCGCGTCACCGCGGGGCAGGACGGAAAATGGAAGCTCGTGGTCGAAGCGCCGAAGGTCGGAGGACCGTATGAAGTGACCCTCACGGGCAAGAACACGATCACACTCAAGAACATCCTGTGCGGCGAGGTCTGGGTCTGCTCGGGCCAGTCGAACATGGAATGGCCCGTCGCGGCTTCCGCTTCGGGTCCGCAGGAAGTCGCCGCGGCGGATTTCCCGAAGATCCGCCTGTTCACCGTCCAGAAGAAGATCGCCGACAGTCCCCAGGCGGACTGCGTGGGCCAGTGGACCGAGTGCAGTCCCCAGGCCGTCGGCGGGTTCTCCGCGGTCGGGTACTTCTTCGGCAGATATCTGCACAAGGAGCTGGACATCCCGGTCGGGCTCATCAATACCAGTTGGGGCGGCACCGTAGCAGAAGCGTGGACCAGCGAGGGGACGCTGGCGAAGTTCCCCGAGTTCAAGACGCAAATCGACCGGATCGCAGAGGCCCGAGCCAATCCGGAAGCCTCGATGAAGAAGTACCAGGAGTCGCTCGACCAGTGGCACAAGCAGGTCGAATCCGCCGGGGCACAAGGCGCCGGGTGCATTTCACTCGACTTCGATGATTCCACCTGGCAGGAGATGGAGCTGCCTGTCCTCTGGGAACAGACGGCCCTCGGGAACTTCGACGGCCTCGTCTGGTTCCGCAAGACCATCGAGGTCCCGGAATCCTGGGTGGGCAAGGAACTGACGCTCGATCTGGGACCAATCGACGACATGGACACGACCTGGGTCAACGGCGTCAAGGTCGGCGCCATCATGGCGTCGGGCCAGTGGCAGACCCCGCGGCAGTACAAGGTCGGCGCCAGCGTCATCAAGGCCGGTCGCAACGTGATCGCGGTCCAGGTGCTCGACACCGCCGGCGGTGGCGGGATCTACGGCCAGCCTGCACAGATGCGGATCAAGCCAGCCGGTGCAGGCACCGACGCGGCACTCTCTCTCGCGGGCAAGTGGCGATACAAGGTCGCGCTGGACATGGCGTCAATGCCGCCGCAACCCCAGCCGCCGACCTGGGCCAACAACCCCAATGCTCCGACGGTTTTGTACAACGGCATGATCGCACCCCTGATCCCGTTTGCCATCCGCGGCGCGATCTGGTACCAGGGCGAATCCAACGCGGACCGCGCCTATCAGTACCGCGAACTCTTCCCCGATATGATCACCGACTGGCGCCAGAGCTGGGGCGTCAAGAGCTTCCCCTTCCTGTTCGTCCAGTTGGCCAACTTCATGGCCGAGAAGCCCGAGCCGGGCGACAGCGCCTGGGCGGAACTCCGCGAGGCCCAGCTCATGACCCTGTCCCTCAAGGACACCGGCATGGCGACCATCATCGACATCGGCGACGCCGCTGATATCCACCCCAAGAACAAGCAGGACGTCGGCAAGCGCCTGGCGCTGTGGGCGATGGCCAAGACCTACGGCAAGAAGAACGTGGTCTACTCCGGCCCGCTGTTCGAGTCCATGAAGGTCCGCGACGGCAAGATCGTCCTGCGATTCGACTGCGTCGGCGACGGACTCGTCGCCAAGGGCGGCCCGTTGAAGGGCTTCGCCATCGCGGGCGAGGATCGCAAGTTCGTCTGGGCGGACGCTGTGATCGAGGGCAAGACCGTGGTCGTCAGCAGCGACAAGGTACCCGAGCCGAAAGCAGTGCGATATGCCTGGGCGGACAACCCCGTCTGCAATCTGTACAACAAGGCCGACCTGCCCGCCTCCCCCTTCCGGACGGACACCTGGCCCGGCGTGACCGCAGGTCGCAAGTAGTGTGCCCGTGAGAGCATACCTTCTTCAAAGGCGAGGAAGATAACGCCTTACGGCGTCACTACAAGCGCATCCTACTCGGGCAGAATGAGGTCCGTCGGGACTTTGCTGGTCGGCGGCCTGGTGAACTTCTCGCGGTACGGCGTGAAGCCCTCGCCGAAGCCGCCGTGAGCGAGGAAGAACTGCCCGTTCTCCACACCCATGAAGCGGTCCAGGCGGTCCGCCTTGCCCGTCGAGTCGTGACTGAAGGTCGCGGCGGTCAGCTCGATCCACCGGCCGTCAGAGGTCCGAATCCATTGGTTGCCGTAGAGGGCCTTGCGGAACAGATGACCATTGGCGCCGCCGAAATTCTCGCTGAAGGAGTGGAGTCCGCGCATGTAGCCGCCCTCTTTGGGGGCCTTCCAACTGGAGATCAGGAACCACTGCCTCTTCTCCGGGTGGAAGTAATGGCCTGAGTAGATCGTGTGCGTCGCGTCGGTGGGTTTGGCGGTGACGAGAAACCGCTGCAGCTCGCCCGTCTTCCATGGGTACTTCAGGTGACTGTGACCGCCTGTGCCTTCGTTGCCGAAGTCGCCTGCGTAGACGCCTTCGCCCTTGGCGATGAGCTTGACGCGGTCCTCATCGGCGACCTTGTCGCGGTCGACGGCCTCGTTGCCACTGTCCCAGACGCTGAAGATGATCCGGCGTTCCGTCGGGCTGTTCACCTGCATGCCGAAGTATCCGCGATGCCAGCCGCAAGCCATGTAGTACGTCCAGATGGGGTCCTCCAGGCCGGTCATTTCGCAATAGAAGGCCGCGACCTCGACATCCTTCTCCACCGGATAGAACAGATGCACCGAAGCGGCATTCCGGCGAGGCTGGAGATTGAAGTGGGCGTCCTGCGTCGCTGGGCCGTCGAGGATCAAGGCGTCGAGGTCGCCGAACGCCTGGCCCTGCGGATTCAGCGATTCAAGCGTGAACCGCTGATAGCCGGCCTGGGCAACGTCGAACGAGCCGAAGCTCGCAGTGACGGGGTTCGCGTCGTCGCCTGCGACGGTCGCTTCCCGGGACTGGCCCGCCACTGTCAAGCGGAGCTTCGACGTGACGTCCTTCGGCAGGCGCAGAGCTACGGAGCAGTCGAGCTTGCCCGCCGTGGCGATTCGCCCGAACCAGAGCACCTTCAGATTCGGATCGCGCCAGCGTGTGACACCGGACCGTTCAGATACCCTCGCTCCCTCCGCGTCCGGATCGACGTAGGCGGTGAAGGCGGGCACCCGCAGCACCCCGGCCGGCGCAAGCGACGCCATGACCAGCGACACGAACGTTGTCCACACGAAGACCCCAAGGCATTCTCGTCGTTTCATATCGTCCTCGATCCTGCAACTACAGTTCCATCGGCGCACGATGCAACCCGGTTCGGGATATGGTACACGCACGGCCCTGGACACACAACAACGACCACGCGGTACAGAGAAACCAGCAGAACTATGGCAGCCTGTTTGTAGTGTGCCCGTAAGGGCATATCTTCCGGGGCACGAAGGGCAGCGCCTTACGGCGTCACCACGAACGAACCCATCCGAAAGAGAGAGCACCACTGCACGAACATCTCCAGCCCAGGGGAAGCTTGGAATTGCCTTGAATTGAGGCACAATCGCGTGGTATGGTCGGTGGCCACGGACACCTGTGAATCGGCGACCGTGGATTGACCGGATATCGAGAAGGAGACTCGCGATGTTCTACAGACGCTTCCCGACGGCAGTTGTCCTGCTCGTGTTGCTTGCCCAGCCCGTCCTCGCCTACCCCGGCAAAGTGATCCACAGCTTCGGCGCACCGGGCAAGTTCTGCACCGGGGTCGCCTTCGACGGCCAGTCGCTCTGGGTTGCGGACTACAAGGCGGACATGCTGTTCCAGGTGGATGCCCGGACAGGAAGGACCCTCCGCGCGATCCCGTCGCCGGGCTTTTGGCCCATGGGCCTGGCCTGGGACGGCGAGCATCTCTGGAACGCGGACAAGGGCAGGAAGAAGATCTTCGAGGTCGATCCGGTCAACGGGACCGTCCTGAAGACGCTCGACGCGCCATCTGAAAACCCCGAGGGACTGGCCTGGGACGGCACGACCCTGTGGGTCAGCGACAGCAAGAGTCGGGAGATCATGCGGATCGATTTGAGCGACGGGACCGCAGTGAAGACTCTGACCGCGCCGGCCCAGGCAGCGAACGGGCTGGCCTTCGACGGCACATATCTGTGGTGCTCCGACCGCATGACCAACGAGGTCTACATGATCGACCCGAACAGTGGCGAAGTGCTCGTCATCCTCGACGCCCCCGGCCCCTATCCGCATGGCCTGGCCTGGGATGGACAGTGCCTCTGGGCGGTGGACCAGCAGAAGGACACGCTGTATCGGCTCGTGCGATGGGACGGCGAGCTGTACCGCCTGAAGGACACGCGTAAGGCCAGAGTGACCTTCACCCATGAGGTCAAGTCCTTCGGCTCGGGCAAGATCGGGACGCTCCAGGTGTGTCTGGCGGTCCCGGAGAACATGCCGCAACAGAAGATCGAGTCCTTGTCCTTCTCCCCCTCCACCTGCACGATGCACAAGGACCGCTGGCAGCAGGAAGTCGCGGTGTTCCAGTACGAGGCTGTCCCCGCCGGCATGACGGTGGAATCCCGATTCGAAGCGAACGTCACGATCTCCGACATTCGGTACTTCATCTTCCCCGATCGCTGCGGCACCCTGGCCGATATCCCTGCGGAGATTCGAGACCGCTACACCGCCAACGGCACGAAGTACATGACCGACGACCCTTACATCCGGAAGATCGCCAGGGAGCTCGCGGGCAACGAGAAGAGCCCCTACGCCATCGCGCGCAAGATGTACGATTACGTCCGGAATCGTCTGGAATACAAGCTGGAAGGCGGATGGAATGCGGCCCCCGTGGTGCTCAAGCGAGGGACGGGCTCGTGCTCCGAGTATTCGTTCTGCTTCATCGCGTTGTGCCGGGCCGCCGGGGTGCCTGCGAGGTACGTCGGCTCCGTCGTGGTCCGCGGCGACGACGCCAGTCTGGACGACACCTTCCACCGCTGGCCCGAGGTGTATCTGCCCAACTACGGCTGGGTCACCATGGACGCCCAAGGCGGGGACAAGCCCCTGCCGCGCGACCGGGCGATGCACATCGGCAACCTCTCCAACCGCTTCCTCATCACCACGCAAGGCGGAGGCGACTCGGAGTACCTGGGCTGGTACTACGACTGTTACGAGACGTACACGTGCGATCCGCAACTGGAGGTCCGGATCGAAGCCTTCGCGGAGTGGGAGCCCCTCGAAGAGAAGGAAGAACCGCAGTGAGACCCGCGTCTCATATCGGGACAACGACAATCGCTTTCTTCGGCTTCGTCGGGCAGGCGGCCTCGCAGGCGCCGCAGCCATTGCACCTATCCGGGTCGACCTGCGGCGTGAGCGTGTAATCGGATTCGCAGAACACGTAGCGGATCGCGCCATAGGGACAGCGGCTCCGACAAAGCGAGCACTCCCGGTCCTCGCCCAGCAGGCACAGGCTCATATCCACCCGAGGCAGACCCAGTCGAACATCCGCCTTCTTCGCGAGCGGCACGCGTTCGAGGGCCCCGCTGGGACAGACTTGCGTGCATCGCACGCAATCCTCGCGGCAGTGTCCTTTGCGGAATTGGAGAACGGGCGTCAGAAAGCCAGCCCAGCCGCTGCTGCCCAGATCCTGCTCGATGACGCCACTGGGACAGACTCGCAGGCAGTTGCCGCAGCGTGTGCAGAGGCCGCGGAAGGCCGATTCCGCGACGGCGCCGGGTGGTCGCAGAGGAGGCGGCCTCGTCGAACCCAGCAGTCTCGTCGTCCCAGCCCAGGCGGCCCCCGCCGCCGCCCCCAGGAGTATCCGGCGAGGCACAGGGACGCCGAGATCCGGCGGGGCTGCGACACGTCTTCTTCCGAGACGGCAACGGCAGAACCTGCTCAGCGAGAACAAGAGGTCCTGACACGCTCCCAAGGGACACACGCGGGCACACCAGGCGTTCGCCCACAGGACGCTGAGGACCAGCATGGCGAGGAAGGCAGCAATCGCAAGGATCGGCCCCGTTTGCAGACCGTAACCGCCGGGACTGAACGCGCCCGTGAAACGGGCCAGTGGGTCCAACCACAGGAACAACGGAGTGCCCAGGCAGGCGCCGCCCCATGTCGCGACGACGATCCAGGGCCCCAGGTTGGGGAATCCGACACATCGGCGTCCCAGGCGTCGTCCCAGCCGACTCGCGCCATCCATGCACAATCCCACTGGGCACACCCATCTACAAAAGAGGCGATGCCAAACTAACGAGACCGCAGTAACAAAACACCCAATCGAATAGAGAATTGTCAAGTTGCGAGCCGTCAGTATTGTCCCGATCACCACAAAAGGACTGAGTGCAGGCACCAAGGTTGGGGTAGAATCACCCGGGAGGACGGGCAACAGGGAGAGCACCGCCACGGCCAGTACTGTCACGCGGACCAGCGCTCGCGTGTGCCGGCGGCTCTGGCTCTGGATCGCATCGGAAAATGGCTTCGATCCTGCTTGCACGCTCAACCGAGATAGGCATCCTGCTGCCTGAGCACCTTCTGCACCTTGGCGACATCCACCTCGCGGGGCAGGCACTTGTCTTCGACAGCCACCGCCGCAGCAACACCTGCGGCATGACCGGTCACAAAGCAGTTGGGGATCAGCCGGACCAGATCCGCCATAGCGATCTCCGAGCAAATGCACCGACCGGCGGCGAGCAGGTTGTCCACCTTGGTCGGCACCAGGGCGCCGTAGGGGATCTGCCACGGCTCGTGGTCACCGCCGGAGGCGCCGCCCACGCCGACCACGTCGGGGAACTTCGTCTGTGCCCGAAAGTCCGCGAGCCTCACGGCGTTCAGGCCGTCGAGGACGCGAGTGATCCGCACGCCCAGTTGCGGCGCAGTCTCGACCAGGTACACCTTCTCGTATCCCGGCGTGCTCCGCGTCTTCTGGATGTTCTGCCAAATGAACTTGCGATGGTTCATTTCCATTCGGGTCAGCACGGCCACATCCAGGCCGTCCACCTCCGGCCCGTGCAGGTTCACCCAGTTCACGCCGGCAACCGGGGTCCGCGAACCGAGGTGTCTGGGCTTGGGCGAGTTCGCGGCCTTTGCGCCATCCACCCGGTCCAGGTTGCCGATCCGCGAGACGAGCCCGACGTTGTGCGAGCGATGCTCGAATCCCGCGCCGGCCGCCGCGAATACGTCGCCATCGCCGGTCGCGTCGATCACGACCTTGGCCAGAATCGCCTGCCGGCCGGACTTGCTCTCGAATACCGCCCCGCGGACCGCGTTGCCCATGACGATGGCGTCCACACCCCAGCAGTGGAGGAAGACCCGGACCCCAGCCTCCTCGATCATCTCGACCATGAGGTACTTCACCGCCTCCGCGTCCACCGTCGGGTTGGAGCCGGGTTTGCGGTCGATGATCGCGCCGTCCATCTTGTCCAGGCGTCGCATCATCTCCTCGCCGATCCCCTGGCAGACCTGTCTGCCGCCCTCGACGATATGCCCGAGAACCAGGAGGACCAGGCCGCCGGTCCAGAGGCCACCGAAGTGTCCGTAGCGCTCGACCAGGGTCACGCTGGCGCCGGCGCGTTTAGCCGCGATGGCCGCCACGATGCCGGCAGGCCCCCCGCCGACGACGAGGACATCCGTCTGGTCCAGGATCGGCAATTCCCTGGCAGGCTGGATCACCTTGCCTTCCACGAGCGTCGCGGCGGCGCCGTCGGCCCGGACCTTGTGAGCCGCGAGGACGGAACTCTCGAAGCCGGTGGACTCGCCCGGCCTCTGGGCCAGGCACCGGCCGGCCGCGATAGAACCCAGACCCGCAGTCAAGCCCGACAACCCCAACATCCGCAGACACTCCCGTCGATTCATTGGATCGCCCATAGAACAACTCCCGGCCCGTTCAAGACATCCTGTTCGAAACGTAAGCATGAGCCATCTTACCGCAGATCGCCTCTCGGTGGAACCCCGCGAAACCGCGAACCGGGCTCTCCGCCGGGGTTCTCCGGCAGGATCACGTCGCGGCCCACCGCCAGAAAGCGCTGGTGTTCCGAGCCGGTTTCGCCTATTGTGGGACCGTCGGCCCCAAGGGAGTCCGTGGGCCAGATGACGGTTGTATGATCGATTGGAACCAGCCGGGTCAGCATGGATTGGCACTGCTATATCGGTTGGGCAGTAATCGTCGCCCAATGGGTTTTCGTATACGGCGCCGTGAGGAACTATCGCTACGTGCGGCTCAAGTCCACGGAACGGAAAGAGACCGCGCGCCCGTCGCGCGTGGCCTTGATCATTCCGTGCAAGGGCCTCGACACCCGTTTCCATTCGAACATTCGATCGTTCTTCGAGCAGGACTATGACAACTACCGGCTCTTCTTCGTGGTCGAGGCCGAATCCGATCCCGCGTTCCGCGAGTTGAACGCCCTGCGCGAGCGATTCGGGCGCGACTCCCGCGCCCTGGACATTCAGATCCTGGTGGCGGGTCGCTGCCGGGCATCGAGCCAGAAGATCTTCAATCTGCTCTACGGGTACCAGCACGTCCCGGACGACACGGAGACCCTGGCGTTCGCCGATTCTGACGTCTGTGTCCAGCGAGACTGGCTCAGACGCCTGGTCCGCCCCCTGCGACGTCCCAAGTGCGGGGTCGCCACCGGGTACCGCTGGTTCGTACCCCTCCGCAACAACCTGGCGACGCTGGCCCTGTCCGCCATCAACGGGGCGGTGGCGCAGTCGCTCGGCAATACGCCCTTCAACCAGGCATGGGGCGGCTCGATGGCCATGCGTCTGGCGGACTTCCAACGTCTGGGGATCCCGGAGATCTGGTCGAACACGCTCAGCGACGACCTGTCGCTCAGCCAAGCGGTGAAACGGGCCGGCATGAAGGTACACTTCGTCCCGGAATGCCTCGTCGCGTCCTTCGAATCGATGACATGGTCGAGAGTCCTGGAATTCGGCCGGCGGCAATTCCTCATCACGCGGGTTTACGCCCCCTGCACGTGGTGGCTCGGCCTGCTCAGCAGCCTCGGTTCGGTGGTCGGACTCTGGGGGACCGCCGCAGTGGCGATCCATGCCGTCGTTACCCGCGCGGATCATGCCCTGCTCGTGGTCGCCATTGCCTGCCTGTTCCTGGCCGGGCAGCTCGCTCGAGTCGTTCTGCGACAACTGACCGCCGCCCAGATTCTCACGGAGCATCTGCCCCGTCTGGTGCCCGCTGCCATGGCGGACGTCTTCGGCTGCTGGCTCTGGTCGATCCTGCTGCTGGCCTCGCTCCTGTCGTCTGCGTTCGGTCGAACCATCCGCTGGCGAGGGATCCGCTACAGGCTCGTGAGCCCGACTCAGACCGTGATCCTGGACGGCGCAGGGTCTTCCATCGGCTCCTCGAGCCCGACATAACCCCCTGCACACACTGCCCATCGAGCCCGTGCGAACACAATAACGTAGGATTTATGGGAACGGTGTGGCCCCTCGCACGTCTATAGTCCATAAGGACAAGGCCAAAGTGCGAAATCCGGGACGGGTTGTCTGCAGACGAACAGGCGGCACCCCCCTTCCGGGGCCTTGTGCGCGTTGATGGGAGCTTGCGGGTAGTGAAGGACTGTCTGTCACAGGGAGACCTCCGCCTGCTCGTGGAGGGAACCGCCTCTGCTGAGCATCTGGGGGCCTGGAAACAGCACTTGCGGCTGTGTGATCGGTGCGCGACGGCGGCGGCTCGGATGCGTGCGGGACAGGAACCGGCGCCGGCGCCGGGGTCTGCGTCGTCGGGCGAGTCAAATGCCGTCCAGAATCCCTCTCGCAGCGTGGCCCTCGAGCCCAACCTGCAGATCGGCGACTTCCGGATCGAACGGCGACTCGGCGCCGGCGGGATGGGCGTCGTCTACCAGGCCATGCAGCTCTCGCTGGGCCGGCGCGTCGCGCTCAAGGTACTGCCGTTCGGCCTGGCCGCGGGGTCCGCAGCCGTGCAGAGGTTCCGACGGGAGGCCCGCGCCGCCGCCAAGCTGTGCCATCCGGGCATTGTCACCATCTTCGCCGAGGGGGCTGAGCGAGACGTCTGCTACTTCGCCATGGAGATGATCGACGGGCGAAACCTCGACCGGGTCATCGCGGATCTGCGCCGGTCCAGAGCATCGCGAGAAGCCGCCGCCGGCGGACGGGTTCCCGAAGAGGCCGATCCGTGGTCGCGGGACGACGACGCGGGCGCGTGCCACGGCAGCCTGCACCGATGCCGGTCGGATCGCGAATACTTCAACGAAGTGGCGGGCCTGACCAGCCAGGCGGCCGAGGCCCTCCACTACGCCCACGGCCACGGGATCATCCATCGCGACGTCAAACCGTCGAATCTCATGCTCTCCCGCGAAGGCCGGCTCATCCTGCTGGACTTCGGGATCGCCCGGATGTGCGAGGAGCACGGAATGACCGTGACGGCATCCTTCGTCGGCACGCCGCGATACATGAGTCCCGAGCAGATCGCCGGCGGACGGGGCAGGCCGGACCATCGCTGCGACATCTACTCGCTCGGTGCGACGCTCTACGAGCTGCTCACGCTCGAACCCCTCATGGATGGGGACACCCAGCAGCGAGTCGTCAGCCAGATCCTCAGTGACAAGATCCGCCATCCCCGCCAGATCAACCGGCGCATCCCCATCGATCTGGACACCATCTGCTGCAAGGCGATCGAGAAAGATCCGAGCCGGCGCTACCAGAGTGCGGCGGAGATGGCCGAGGACCTGCGGAACTTCCTGAAGGGGCGGGTGATCCGCGCCCGACGTCCCGGTCTGACGGATCGGCTGGTCAAGCTGGTCGGCCGGCACAAGGCGGTCGCCGCACTGTTGTGCCTGGTCCTGGCAGTCAGTGCGGCGGCCGGTCTCATCGGCTGGAAACACTACTCGACCCGCTGGGCTCAGCAGTATGCCATGGCCGAGATCGACGACCTCCTGGAGCGGAACGAGTGCTTCGCGGCCCTGCAGTTGGCCGAGCGGGCGGAACGGTACATCCCCAACGATCCGCTGCTGATCGACCGATGGCCCCGCCTGTCCCGCGAGCACTCCGTCATCACGACGCCGCCCGGGGCCAGGATCTATCTTCGCGAGTATTTTCGGACTACCGGCGGCTGGAAATACCTCGGGCGAAGCCCGCTGCGACACGCGAGGATTCCGTTCGGGACGTGCCGCTGGAAGGTCGTTCGACCCGGCTTCGTGACGGTCGAGACCGTCCAGTCGAACGATCCGCCCTCGTCCCCGGGCGACCGTCTGCCGGCCAAGTCGCTGAGCTTCACGCTGCACCAGGCGGACAATTGCCCGAGCGACATGGTCTGGGTCCCCCCGTCGAACCTCGACCAGAAGAGCATGTTCCACGGCGAGCGGTTGATTCTCCTGGCGCCGGCCTACTTCATCGATAAGTGCGAGGTGACCAACTGCCAGTACCAGGAATTCGTCGACGCGGGCGGGTACGAAAAACAGGAGTTCTGGCAGGAGGAGTTCTCCCGGAACGGCCAGATCCTGCCCTGGTCCCAGGCGGTGCAGGAATTTCGAGACCAGAGCGGACGCCTCGGCCCTGCGTCCTGGAAGGACGGCGCCTTCCCCGAGGGCCAGGACGACTATCCGGTCGGCGGAATCAGTTGGTATGAGGCCATGGCCTACGCCCGCTTCCGCGGCAAAGACCTGCCGACGATCTTCCACTGGGCCCTGGCGGCCCGGGCGGACGACAATCCGTCCACCATCACCAGCATGAGCAACTTCGGAGACGGCCCCGCTCCGGTGGGGACCTTCTCCGGCATGGGACGGTTCGGCCTGTACGACGCCGCAGGCAACGTCCGAGAATGGTGCAGCAATGCGCTGGAGGGGAACAAGGACGTCCGCTGCATTCTCGGCAGTGCCTGGAACGAACACGCGTGCAGTTTCTCCGCGGGCGGCGAGGCCCGCTCTCCCTGGAATCGGGACCCCTGCAACGGATTGCGATGCGTCCTGTACGCCGGCGGCAAGGAGAATGTCCCCGAGGCCGCCCTGGCCCCGGTCGAGTGCCGGCATCGGGACCTGTCCCGGTTCACACCGGTCTCCGACGAAGTCTTCGCGTCGTATCTCGACACCTGGTACCGCTACGATCCGATTGAGCTGAACCCCAGAATCGAGTCCGTGGACGAGGACCAGGAGCACTGGCACAGGGAGCGGATCTCATTCGATGCGACCTACCCGAGCGAGCAGGTTATCGCCTATCTGTACTTGCCGAAGGCCGCCGAGCCGCCCTACCAGGCGGTTGTCTGGTATCCGAGCGACGAGGCCCGCGAGAGCCCCTGGAACGAGCAGGCCCACAAGCGGGAGATGACCACGATCCTCCGCACCGGGCGGGCCCTCATCGTCCCGATCTACCGGGGCACCTACGAACGGCGTCTCGACCGGATCTATCCCCCCGACAGCATCCAGAGCCGGAACCTCTACGTCCAGGAATCGCAGGACATGCGAAGGGCCATCGACTACCTTCACACCCGCGACGACATCGACGCCTCGAAGCTGGCCTACGTCGGATTGAGCTGGGGCGCCGAGATGGGCTCCGTGATGATCGCCACCGAGAGCCGGCTCCAGACCGCCATCTTCCTGCTGGGCGGCATCGGCGCGTGCGAGAGGCATCCCGCCTCCGATCCGGCCAATTTCGCCCCTCGTGTCAGGATTCCCATCCTCATGCTCAACGGGCGGGACGACGCGATCTTCCCGCTCGAAACCGCACAGAAACCCCTGTTCGACCTCCTGGGCACGCCTGCGGGGCACAAGCAGCACCTCGTCTTCCCCGGCGGACACAGCATCGCCTGGGAATGCCGCGAGCAGTACCACAAGGCCATCGTCGACTGGCTGGATCAGTACCTCGGCAGGGTCGAGACGATCTGCAACGCCCGGTAGGGCGACGTGGCACGGCATCCCAGGTTTGTAGTGACGCCGTAAGGCGTTGTTCTCTTCTTTCGCGAGAAAGGCATATGCCCTCGCGAGCACACTACGAACCGGCCGATGAGAATCCCGGCTCATCCGGTTTTCGCGTACTTCGGTGGTTCTTGGGGACCTGCCCCCAAACCCCTGAGATTTGCCGCTTTGAGCCAATAGCATGGCATGGATAGGAGGACGACGCCCCATCCAGGCGGAGTCGGCATACCCTGTGCAAGCGAGCACGAAGGGGTCTGACCGGGGTTCCCGCCGAGCGATCCAGAAAGGCCCAAGACATCCGCACGGGCGTGTCGTGCCGCCTGCCCGCCCTGCTATTGGCTGAAAGCGGAAAATCTCCCTTGCACAACCGCTTCGGGCGTGCCTGGATCACGAAAGCACGCAAGAACCGGATGAGCCAGAATTTCCGGCAACTGGGGTCGCAAGAAGCGACGGAATGTGGTATCATGAGGTGTGCGGCGGCACGAACGATGGTTCGCAGTGGATTGTTCCGGATCGATGTCCATAAACAAGACAGATCGAAGCCTGTTGGAGGCCATCCGTCGTGGCGACACGGAGGCGTGGACCCGACTCATCGAGGAGTATCAGGGTCGTCTGCTGCGGTTCGCGCAGACCCGCGTCCCGCAGAACGCCGACGCGGAGGACATGGTCCAGGACACGTTCGCATCTTTCGTCAAGGCGGTCCATTCCCTGCGGATCGAGATGAGCATCGAGACCTACCTGTTCGGCATCCTGCGAAACGCCCTGGTCAACCGCGTGCGCACGCGCTGGGCCCGGACCGTGTGCCTGATCCAGGACGTCTATTGCAGCCAGGAAAGCGATCTGCCCGCCGACCCGATGACCGGCATCGCGTCGTCCGACCTGAGCGTGAGCTGGTGCGTCAGCCATGGAGAGCAGCACGAACTACAGCGGCAGGTCCTGGCCGAGGCAATGCAACAGCTCGTCGCGGACCTCCAGGAGTCCGGCCGACTCCGCGACCTGAAGATCGCCGAACTGGTCTTCTACTGCCAGCTCTCCGGCAAAGAAACCGCGAAACTGCTCCAGATGGATGAAGGCCTCGTCCGCGTCGTGAAGCACCGCTGCCTCAAGGCGATCCGGAAGGCCGTAGCGGACAACGAAGCCATCCGGGACCTCTCCGTCTCCTTCTCCGAGGACCTGCTGACCGAGGTCTGGGAATCGGAGCGTCTGAGCTGCCCGAAACGCAGCACGCTCGGCGCCTTTCTCCTGGAGAGCCTCTCGCCCGAGTGGTTCGACTACGTGGACTTCCACCTCACGACGATGGGATGTCACTTCTGCCGGGCCAGTTTCAAGGATCTCCAGGAACAGCGGGCCAACGAGCACACCCAGTTCCGCGACCGCATCCTCAACTCGACCATCGGCCTGCTCTCGGACCTGTAAATTTCTCCCACCCGGCGCAAGTCATATGGATTTGGAATACTCCGTGCGCGGGTGGAGACTTGTCGTCCTGAGGCAACGCCGAAGGACCTGGGCATCGGACGAGAGGGTTCTCTCAGTCGCCACGGATCTCATTCAGAGTCTTGGACGCGCTGCGCCCGCTGGGTTTCCGCATGCCCCTGCACCGGGGGGGTCTTGCGGTGGACGCCGCGTTGCATGCTCTCGAACTGGTTCTCCAGCATGTCGACGCCGACGAGAACGATCACCGCCAGGACCGCCAGCTTGACGCCCAGCCAGGGGAATCCCAGCCCGATCGCGACGCCGATAGCCGCCAGAACCCAGATGGCCGACGCGGAAGTGACGCCGACGACAACGCCCTGCCGGGTCAGGATGACGCCGGCGCCGAGAAAGCCGATCCCGGTGACCACCTGGCCGATGATCCGCGATGGGTCGGTGACGCCGGTGGCGACGCTCTGCGAGATCGCGGTGAAGACATAGGTCCCCGTGCAGATCAGGGTGCTGGTCCGCACGCCGACGGGTTTGCCTCGCAACTGCCGCTCCAGTCCGACGATCACGCCGCAAAGGAAGCAGCACAGCAGTTCCTCCCAGGTCAACGGACTGACATCAAGCACACCCATAGGCAATCCCCAAATGCCGGAAATCGATCAGGCATGGGGGCACAGCATATCCGGAACAGTCTGGCAAGGCAAGCCCCATCGATGGCTCGCTCATTTCTCCCGCAGCCAGCGGAGGACTTCGCGCGGGCTGGGGCGCTTGCCGTAGAGGAGGATGCCGGTGCGGAAGATCCTGGCCGCCGCCCAGATGGTCACGAAGACACCCACAACGAGGACGAGGATCGAAAGGGCGATCTCGCCGGGCCAGATGTCGGGACTGCTCGCCAGGCGCAGGACCATGAGCATGGGCGTCGTCGGGGGTACATAGGACAGCACGCGGGCCAGGTCGCCGTTCGGATCGCGGGCCAGTTGCGGCCAGGCAATCAGCGGGACGACGAAGATCAGCGTGATCGGCATCATCAGGCTCTGTGTCTCCTTGATCGTGTTGCAGACGGAGCCGACGCCCGCCAGGATCGCACTGAACAGGATGAAGCCGAGGACATAGTAGACCAGGCCGTAGGCAACCAGGTCCAGGCCGACATCGACGTTGATCCCTCGCCAGACCGCGGCGCCATAGGCGGCCAGACCCCACAGGACCATGACCGTCAATCCCACGCCGGCCAAACCCAGGATCTTGCCCGCCATCAGTTCGAACGGGCTGATCGCGGACAGCAGCATCTCGATGATCCGCGAGTTCTTCTCCTCGATGATGCTGCTGATCATGTGCTGGCCCATGCCGACGATGCCGATGAAGATCAGGTACATGAACGCGAACGGAACCATCATGCGTGCGACCCGCTGGCCGTCGCTCTGGACCTTCTCGCGTCCCTGCTCGTCGCCCAGCTCGACTCGTCGGATGGCGACGCTCTGGATCTCCGCGAGCATGGCCCGGTCGATCCCGCGGGCCTCGCATCGGCGGCTGACCACCGCGTCGCGGAACAGTCGCTCCACGGACCAGATCGCATCGATCTGCGAGGCCTTGGGCTTATAGGTGTAGAACTGCACCGTGCCTTCTTTGCCCTCCAGGTCGCCTTCCAGGACGACATAGGCGTCGAGTGCGCCGCGCCGGAGCTTGTCCTTGCCCTGCTCCTCGCTGCCGGTTGGCAGGGAGTTCAGGGTCAGAGGGCTTTGCGGATGGGATTTGTTGTGCTCGTCGAAGGCGACCTTGATTCGCGCGGACAGGTCATCCGCCAGCGAGGTCACTCCCACCCGGATCGACGGGCGCGGCCCGCCTTCGCTCTGCACCATCTTCTTGCTCAGGAAGATGATGCCCACGACGAGGACGGGGATGAGCAGCAGGCTCAGGAGAAAGGTCCGGGTCTTGACCGTATCGAGGAACTCCCGACGGGCGACTCTAGCGATCTTCCACATGGGCGCCTCCGACCAGCCGCACGAAGATCTCGTGCAGCGAGGGCTGTTTGATCTCGAACGCCCGCACGCGGGCCCGCTCGACCAGTGCCCGGAGCAGGTCCTGCGGATCGGCGCCGTCCCGCAAGGTCACATCGAGCCGCCGGGCGTCGTGCTTGACCGCCATCACCTGGGGCAGCCGCTCGACAAACCCCGCGTCGCCCTCGAGCTCGATGGAAATGGTGTGGGCTTCATGGCCGGCCCGAATCTGGTCCAGCGTCCCGTCCACGACCACCCTGCCCTGATTGATGAGCACGATGAAATCGCACAATTGCTCCGCCTCGTGCATGCCGTGCGTGGAGAACAGGACCGTCCGACCCGCGTCCCGCATCCCGGTGATGATCTCGCGAAGCAGGTCCTGGTTCACCGGGTCCAGGCCGGAGAACGGCTCATCGAGGATCACGAGTTGCGGATCGTGGATCACCGTGACCGCGAACTGGAGCTTCTGGTGCATCCCGCGAGAGAGTTCCTCGACCTTCTTGTTCGCGTGGCCGGCCAGGTCGATCCGCTCGAGCCAGACGGGCACCCGCTGCCCGAGCTGATCGGCGGTCATGCCCCGAAGCGAGCCGAAATAGCGAAGGACCGCGGCCACGGTCATCTTCCGATAGAGCCCGCGTTCCTCCGGCATATATCCCACGCGTCCGCGGACCGTCGCGGAGGCAGGCTCGTCGAACATGCGGATCTGGCCGCTGTCCGGGCGGATGATGTCCATAATCATCCGCAGCGTCGTGGTCTTGCCCGCACCGTTGGGCCCGAGGAAACCGTAAACGGCCCCCTGCGGCACGCGAATGCTCAAGGCATCCACCGCCCGCACCGATCCGAACGACTTGCGAACCTCATCGAGTTCGATTGCATACATCGGCAGCGCACCGTCCTTTCAGTCGGATAGACGCATGAAGGCCGGGAGTATTCGAGCAATCGCGGAGTTTTCCGTGTCCGCACCGGACCGCGGCTTCCTCTCATTCCCAGAGGGCCTGGATCAGTCGAACGGTTTCGTCCACGAGGATCTGGCCGCCTTCGGGACCGACGATGTACTTGTCGGCGCTGTAGCCGCCGCCCTCGACGCCCTTGGCCGTCGGCAGGTAACCGCAATTCTGGCAGGATAACTGGACCAGCATCGTCAGGATCGCGGGACTTCTCGCCTTGATCCGCACGCCGTAGTCGAGGTACAGCTCGAAGGGGTTCGTCGCCATCGCGACGTCGCCCAGCCGCAACACGTGCAACTCGACCGGCGAAATCGTGTCGGTCCGATAGAACGGCGTGAGCGTCGGATCCGCCCCAGGCAGATTCACACGAGCCACCGCGTGTCGAAAGAGCAGGCGGGTTCGAATGTCCTGGCGGGCCAGCGGCAGAACGTCCTCGACCGCGCCGACGATCCGTCGGGCGATCTCCTGGCGATTGGACAGCCCTCGCCGGCGGATCATGGCTTCCTCGGCCTTCAATCGATAGAGCCGATGCGGCGACTGGTCCCCTGCGGCCGCGCACTGGGGGAACACGCGGATGTCCCCAGGGACTCTCTTTCGCAGCTCGACCCGGACGTCGTGCCAGAAATCGGCGGAGACCTCGGTCAGGTGCTCGGTCTCCTGCGAGGTGCAGGCGATGTTGATGACGACGCCGGTCAGGCTGCCGCTGGGGTCCCAGCAGAAGAGCATCTCCACGCCGTGGTCCTCGTAGCCCTCGATGTTGGCGAGATCCGCCCGGTTCGTGGCGCCGTACATGATCGCTTTGCCGTCGAAGTAACGGGCCCTGCGGTTGGTCCCTACGACCGCGTGTCCCAGCGCCCAGCTCATGCCCGCGGGCTTGCGGCTTCGCCAGGCATCGGAGGCGACATGGGCAATTCGTCGGACGAAGAAATCCCCATATTCAGAGGCCTTCATCACGCCGGCGTCGTCGGTGACATCGTACAAGGTCCCGAAGTCCTCGTCGGCGAAACCGGGACCCGTGTGCGTGTGCGTGGCGTTGAGCAGCAGCTTGTCCGCATCGAAATCCGGCAGGCTCGTCTTGAGGGTCTCCTTGACCCGGTCCTGCATCGACTTGCAGATGAACAGCACATCGCAGGACACGAGAATCGCCTGCTCGCGGCGACCGTCCTGGTCCCGCGTCTCGATCGCCAGCGCGGTGGCCGTCAACGGATCGAGAACTCCCTGGGAGATCCGTTTGTGCAGTTGGCCGACCAAGGCAACGGGTCGTTCCGGCGTAATATCGACCGTGGACCAGCCGATGTGCAGCGGCGCATCCCCCGCCGGCGGCTCGGACGTGCCGGCCAGCGCGACGGAACCACAGAACAACACCGAGAGAATGACCTGGACAACCGGATTCGATCTCATGCTGCCGCTCCTTTGCGATGGGCGGGCCTCGTCGGCGTCGGATCCGCTCAGCGGAACTTGCCGGCCAGGGCCGCACCGAATTCCTTCGCGAACTCGCTCACCGTCTCCCGCTTGCTGTTGTCGTAGGAAGCCGACAGCAGGATATTCCCGTCGCGGTCCTTGGCCGTAACGGAGACGCTCTCACACGCCTGAACGGACCCGGACGGGCCGCTCCGTTTGCTTCGAACGGTCATGAAGGTCGCGCCGGACAGGACCACAGTCGCGCTGTTCGGGTCGCACAGGGCAACCCTCTTGCGAAGGAACTCCTTCTCCAGGACACCGCGGATCACCTCTCCGACCTGGGGATCTTCGCTTTGCAGCGGAGCGATGTAGACACATTTCTCCTCTATCTGCTTGAGATAGGCAGTCGTCACAATGTCGGACTTGCAGCCTGCACACGCGGTTGCCAGCAGCCCTATCAGGCACATCCCTCTTCGCATTCGCAGGTCTCCTTCACTTCTCGGCCAACGCAAACAACCTCAGATCTCTCGAACTTGGCGAGGATCCTAATCTCTCGCATTATCGCCCATCCCGCAGGCAAGGCAAGCGATTTTCGGTAAGACCCGATGCAGCGAGGTCGTGCGATCCTGCACGGCACATCGTCCCCCACATGAGAAAGCCAACGGGTCACGGCGTCACTGGGGCTCGCCGACCAGGTAGATCCGGTTCTTGCCGCTGCGCTTGGCTTCGAGCAGGGCCCGGTCGGCGCAGTCGAAGAGCCGTTCGACGGTCTCGCCGTCGCGGGGAAAGCTGGCCAGTCCGCCGCTGATGGTCAGAACCCCCTCGCCCCTGGGGCCCAGCAGGTGCAGGTCGGTGTTGCCGAACGCCTGCTGGAATCGTCTGGCCACGGAGAGGGCCTCGGTCGGGTGCTCGCCTGCGGCGGATCGCCTGTCCCGCCGCGGGTCGCCCCCGGCGCGGCGCGGATCATCCCAGAAAATCACCGCGAACTCGTCGCCTCCCATGCGGCCGACCACATCGTGGCGACGACAGCACCGGCGCATCAGGATGGCCGCCTGGCGGAGGATTTCGTCGCCGGTCGTGTGACCGTAGACGTCGTTGTAGTGCTTGAAATTGTCGATGTCGAACATCAGGATCGTGACGCGTCCGTTGGTCCGGCGGGCCCGATCCAGGATCTGCCGGCCGAACTCCCGGAGGTATCGGCGATTCTTCAGCCCGGTCAGATCGTCCGTCGTCGCCAGCCACTCCAGGGGACGGACGCGCCTCTCCTCCAACCCCGAGGGAGCCGACGAGGGCGATGTCGAGATGGAAGGCCCGACTTCCGGGAGCCTCGGTTCCTGTGGGACCTGCGCCGCCTGGTCCGCCCCGGCGCTTCCCAACAAGGTCCTCAGGCGGACGGGGCAGACGCAGTACTCGTCCGCCAGTTGCTCTTCGCCGGGCGTCGGGGTCGTCCACCGTCGGACGATCGGCTCCTCGCACATCCGGGCCAGCAGGACGATTCTCGCGGAAGAGCCTGCGCGAAGGGCACGGAGCACGGAGCCCAGTTGGCCCGCCACGCTCTCCACCACGAGAGCGATCGTGTCGAACGCGCCTCGCGCGGCGGCGTCGATCCCGTCCAGGACGTTGTCGCGAACCTCGCACAAATGCGGGTCCGGATTGCAGACATCCCGCAGGGCCGTGCCGACGTCCCCGATCAGCAACACCCGGCTGCTCCGGCGTGCGTTCCGATCCGCCATGCTACGCCTCCCCCTGGCGCCCCAGGAGGGCGATCAGCTCGGCCTCCGTGGCGTGCAGATCCTCATCTCGCAGATCGTCAAGGCCCTTGTGCCGGCTCCTCCGTCCACCGCCCGACAGCCAGTCCGTCAGGACCGGCTCGACCTCCTCCACGGCGCCAACGACGCACGCCCCCGCGCGGATCGCGGCCAGGACGCCCGCCGCATCGAGCGACGGATCGGGATCGACCAGACAGCAGCATCGCTGGGCGTTCGCCTCGGCAATTCGGAAGAACCGGCCTTTCTCTCTGGCCAGTTCCCGCAGCACACCCACGACAAACACGCGACGCCCCCCCGCACGGGCCATCGCAACGACTGCGGAATACACGTCTTCGCACCGCACCGCCTGAACCTGGCAATCCCGCGCCAGGCGGACCATCGCGGGAACGAACTCGCTGCGCGAGTCGCCCACAATCACCACACAAGGATCCAGTTCCGAACTGCCTCCGGTCATCACCGATTCCCCTGCCTGCCCATCATTGCGCCGACTCCTCCGCGCTGACACGCCGTCCATGACTGCCATCGTACCACCGGGCCGGCGAATGTCAAACCAAAGGTGGGAACAACCTCCAGGGGTGCATAACCATGCTCGCGTGCGTGACATCGCAGGGAGCCCGCGAGTGCGGTGCCCCGGCGACGGCTCTATTGCGGCTTGAGGATGGCAGCCAGCTCGTCGAGGTTCTTCTTGACTTGCGGCGTATAGAAGCTCTCGGGATACAGGTCCCGGAAGCTGGTGAGCATGTTCGTCGCCTGGACGAGGTTCTCCTTCCGCGGATCGCGCTGATAGAGCCGCAGGGTCAGGCGGCTCAGCTCGTACAACGCCTGCATCCCGCCGTCGGTGTTCTGAAACTCGCGGCTCAACTCTCCGAGCCGCTCGGCCCGGCGCTGGTCGTCGGCGATCAGCTTGGCCTTCTCCAGCAACAGGTTGTCCCGCAGGGGGTCCTTCTCCCCCAGCTTGGCCAACAGCACGTCAAGTTGCCTCTCGTAGTCGAGACTGTGCGGATTGAGCTGGATATAGGCTGCCAGTCGATCGATCGCGCCGTCCGGGCCGGCCAGATTCTCCTCGCCGATCAAGGATCGCAGTTCGTGGATTCGACGACGCAGATCCCGGAGCTTCTGCGACGTCATCACGGTGTCCGCAGGCGGCTGAAACGCGCTGAACAGACTGTCGCCTGTCGCCGCCTCCGCCTTCTCGCGAATCGCGAGCTGCTCGCGCGAGAGGGCGTCGGCTTCGTCGAGCAGGCCCGCGGCCCTCTGGAGCTCTTTCTGTCCGGCAAGCTGTCGGGCCCCCCGCCAGCGGGCTTCCGCGGACTCGGGACTGCGTCCGAACTCGTTGTACAGGCGGAACCACAGTCGCGACGCCCGCTCCTGGGGGTAGTCGCTATAGAAGTGCAGGGTCTCATCCTGCTGAATCCGCCGGAGATCCGGGCTGTACTCGTAAAGGAGAGCCTTGAAATAGAGGGCGATCGGCATCCGGCTGCTGCGGTTCCGACGGGCAACGATTTCCTGGTACACCGCGGCGGGCATCCAGCGAGGTCGCGGCGGATGAAGGAACCGGTCGTACTCGGCGCTGAGCCAATCGCGCTTGTCCTGGTACAGCAGATCGTCCGAGAGGATCAGCCAGCTCGGCCAGCGGTCCTCGATCAGCTCGATCTGGATCTCCCGCTTGAGCTCCTCCCGCAGCGGGATCGGCTCCGTGGGATAGGAGTACCGCATGCGATACTCCTTCTCCCTGGGGTCGGTAATGGTCCGGTCAAGCACCTCGCGGATGCTGCGGTCTCGAAACTCCGCCACCTCCTCGGGGTTGTTCTTCGCGACGTGGAGATGGTAGTCCAGCTCGTCGAATCCGATCTTCCACACGAAGACGCCCAGGGCCAGCAGCAAGGTGGTCGTGGTGAAGACCCAGATCAGGCCGGGCTTGTACCGCGTGTAATGCCCGATCCCAAGGACCAGGCCGGCAATCGTCATGCCGGTCAGCCAGGCCCAGATCCACGGCGCAAACGAGAATCCCCACTCGAGCGGCTCAACGCCCCGCGCCCCGCCGAAAGCGCCCCAGTACACCAGTTGCGGCGCCAGACACAGGGCAATCGCCGTGATGCGGGACCGGAAGCGAAGCGGGCGGGCCGCCGCAGCCAGGCAACTGGCGATCAGGAACACCGCGAAGCCCGGCAGATTGGCGAGAAAAAAAACCGCCACCACGAAGATGAAGCTGTGCCCGAAGCTCATCAACTGCGCGGTCAGCACGGGCACCACCGCCAGAATGCCCATGAGCAGGCCCAGCACAATGATCTGCCAGGGATACTCGAACAGACTCACCCCGGTGTCCGTGCCGCGTCCAAGCTCCCAGAAACTCGAGATCCCCTGCGAGGCGAAATCGAACGCCCAGAACTGGCCTGTCACAACCCGAGACCAGAACAGACACGCCAGCGAGAACATAAACGCCGCCAGCAGCCAGTAGAACTGCACGTTCCGATGGCTATAGTGCAACGTCGGGCCCACGGTCAGGAAGGTCTTCGGGACCTTGGGCGCCCTCTCAGGTTCTTTGTCTTCTTCCATTTTGGATTTACGATTTACTATTTACGATTTGCTGTTGGCTCCCGCCCGCCCCGGTCCTGCACCACGTCGCGATGCACGTCCTCGGGCGGGCGAAGCCAAATAGTAAATTGTCAATCGTCAATAGTAGACCCTACGTCCCTTCGCCGCTGCTGGCGAGGTAGGCCACCTGTTCCGGCGTGAGCTTGTCGATCTGGATCCCCATGGCCTTGAGCTTCAGGGCACACACCTGTTCCTCGATCTCCATCGGCACGTCGTACACCCTGGGCTGGAGCTTGCCGGCGTGCCTGACGACCCACTCAGCCTGCAGGGCCTGCGTCGCGAAGCTCATATCCATCACGCTGGCGGGGTGGCCTTCCGCCGCGGCCAGGTTGATCAGACGGCCCTCGCCCAGGAGATAGACGCGTTTCTTGCTGCTGATGACGTACTCATCGACGTTCCGACGAACGCCCTTGTTGATCCTGCGGCTGAGCTTGGCCATGCCGGGAATGTCGATCTCGACGTTGAAATGCCCGCTGTTCGCAATCGTCGCACGGTCCTTCATCACGCGAACGTGCTCGGGACGGATTACGTGCTTGTCGCCGGTCAGTGTCACGAACAAGTCGCCCACCCTGGCGGCCTGGGCCATCGGCATCACCTGGAAGCCGTCCATCGCCGCCTCGATGGCCTTGATCGGATCGACCTCGGTGACGATGACGATCGCACCCAGCCCGCGGGCCCGCGACGCGAAGCCGCGTCCGCACCAGCCGTAGCCGGCGACGACGACATTCTTGCCCGCCATCAGATAGGCGGTGGCGCGAATAATGCCGTCGACCGTGGATTGGCCGGTGCCGTAGCGGTTGTCGAACAGGTGCTTGCTCTTGGCGTCGTTGACCGCGATCACCGGGAACTTGAGCTTGCCTTCCTTGTCCATCGCCCGCAGACGGATGACGCCGGTGGTGGTCTCTTCCATGCTGGCGATGATCCGTCCGGCGTCGGCCTTGCGTTTCGTGTGCATCTCGTTGACCAGGTCCGCGCCGTCGTCAAACGTGATGACCGGCTCATGATCGATGGCCGCGTTGATGTGCTTGTAGTAGGTGGCCCGGTTCTCTCCGCGAATGGCGTAGACCGGAATCCCGAAGTCCTTCGTCAGCGAGGCTGCCACGTCATCCTGCGTGCTCAGCGGATTCGACGCACAGAGGACCAGATTGGCCCCGGCGGCCTTGAGCGCCCTGGCCAGGTTGGCGGTCTCGGCGGTCACGTGCAGGCACGCGGAAACGTTCTTACCCTTGAGCGGCTTCTGCTTCGCGAACCGATCTCGAATCGCCGCCAGGACAGGCATGTCATTGTCCGCCCACAGGATTCTCCGTTTCCCTTCGGACGCCAGCGACAGGTCAGCCACATCATATTTCATTCGGAAATCCTTTCAAATCTTCAGTCAAAAGCGGGATTTTACGACAAACCGCCTCCCCCTGCAACCTTTTCTCCGGACGGGCAGGGCGATCGCGCCATCTGGCCTCTCGCAATGCGACGTCGTGGCCGGGAAGTTGGAAAAAGGGGGTGCGGCTCGCCGATAGCACGCGGGAGCCCACGAAGGGAGGATGGACGCCTCAGCGACACAAGCGGAATCTGTACACAGCGACCGGCCTACTCGACGATCGCGCCTTCCCACAGACCCTGAGTGCCGACGTACGAGTAGACAACATAGATCTGCACGCGACGGCCGCTGACCTGGGCCTCCGCCAGGAGATCCCGCGTCTGCTGGCGATGCCACTGGAACGTCAGCGGCACACTGGCGTAGAGGCCGTCGGGCAGCAGGCCCAGCGCCGCGAACTCCGCGACCGACTCCAGCTCGAATCGCGTGCAGAGCATCGTGCGGTTGAAGGGGGTTTCCTGGCCATCCAGGAAGACCGACCCGCTGTAGGCAAAGACACCGTCCTTGCCGGCGATGTTCTGGCTGTTCTGCCGGTAGTCGGCGAACACGTGCGTCGTGGGATCCACCGTGTACGGGCCGCGTGCCGACGGGAGCGTGAACGACGCCTGAGCCGAAAGGACCAGCGGAATCGTCACGCCTGCACCGGCCAGCGTGATGTCCGTCCTGTGCTCGACGGTCTGGGTCCGGACGGACAGCGTGTCCAGCGTTACGGTCAGTTTGCGGAAGTCGATGGTCATCTGCATTTGGGTGGAGGCCGGCGTCAGTCGGACATCCGCCGAACTGATCTGGGCCTCCTGGCCGTCGATCGTCGCAGCCAGCGTACACATGTACCAGGCGCCTTCGGAACCGCCCCGGAAGACATAGGACACTTCACGGAGGTCCTTCACCTGGGGATAGGAGTACCACGCAACCCCCTCGAACGCCCAGAGATCCGAGTAGTTCGCGATCAGATCGTCCTTCTCATCCTCGTCCATCGTGTACGTGTGGCAGGTCAGGTCGCTGGACCAGAACCGGTAGACGGGAAGGGTGTCCAGGGGTTGCGAGCCCTGGGGGAAGGCGTAGAACACGATGCCCTCGTACGTCCAGATCGTCGGGTACAACTCGATGACCCTCAGGCACTCCTCTTCACTCACGGTCCAGAAATGCGACCTGTAAACGGGAGACCAGAATCGGTACACCGGCACCAGGTTGTCCGCCATGGGCTGGTAGTACGCGTAGTACGCGACGTCCACGTAGTGCCAGTCGTACGGGTACAAGCTGACAACATGGTTCCGCTCGGCGCCGAAGAGCGTGTAGAAGTACTTGCCGAGCTTCGGCGACCAGAACCGATATATCGGGCCCAGACCGTGGAATTCGTACGCGCCCAGATCCACGGCGGTCCCGAACCGGCGGGTATAGCCGTCACGATCCGCCGCGTCGGACGAGGGAACATAAGCGGGATTGCCCACGTCGATGCACGGCGAATCCGGCGACAGACGATAGTCGTCGTATGCCGGCCCGGTGAACACCGGATCGACGTCGATGTTCCCATCGGACCAGGTCAGTGTGCAGTCGAGCTCTGCGTAGGTGGCGTTCCGGCCGCCCTCGAGATTGCAGTATTCCACCGTGGCGGTCCCGCCTTTGACGCTGGCCAGACTGTAACGCGCCAGGTACAGCGACTCGCCGACGCCGGCCGTGTTGTCCCACAGAATGCAGTGGCTGATGACCTGACGGACATTGCCCAGGCTCGCGATCGCGCCGCCCTGGGAGGCCTCGTTGGCTACGAACGTGCAGTTCGTGATCTGGGGCGCACCCTTGTACAGACTGTGCGTGCCGCCGCCGAGGTCGCCGGCGATGTTGCTCACGAAGACGTTGTTCGTCAGCACAGGGCTCGCCCGACAACTCAGGATCGCGCCGCCGTCCTGGACTGCGGTGTTCGCGGTGAACGTGCAGCCGTCGATCTGGGGGGCGAAATCGACCGCGTACACCGCCCCGCCGGAAACGCTGGCGGCGTTGGCCGTGAACGTGCACCCGAGCAGAATCAGCTCGGAGGATAATGCCGTGTTCGAGGAGACCGAACTGCAGATCGCCCCGCCGTTCTGCGCGGTATTCGCCTCGAAGACGCATCGACTGGCCGTGATCTGGCTGTCGAAACCTACGATGGCACCGCCCCGATTGGACTGGAACGTGCAGCCCTCCACCTCTGCGATGCTCGTCGAACAGAAGAGGGCGCCCCGATCCGTGGAAACGCAGGTGTTGTTCGAGAACAAGCATCCCTCGAACCAGACCCGGCTGTCACGACAACTCACGGCGCTGCCCCACCAGGCAACGTAGTTGTTCGAGAATGTGCAGTGGTAGGCGCGGAACTCGGCCCCTTGACACAGGATGGTCCCGCCGTCCAGAGGGCCGTAGCCGTTGATGATCGTCAACCCTTCCAGGTCGAGACGGGCGGCGTCCCCCGACAGGATGTCGAACGCGCGACGAGTGAGCGACGCAGTGCCCTCGCAATCAATGACCGTCGCCGCGACGACATCCGGATCGTTCGGGTCTACGCTGCGGATCGTGATCGCTTTCTCGGAGATCGTGATGTCCCGATTCCCGTCCCCCGTGTAGGTGCCCTGCTCGACGAGAACGACGTCGCCGCTGGCGGCGGCACGGACCGCTGAGCCGATAGACCGATACCCCGCGGCGGGACTGCTGCCGACGCGGAGCACCTTCGCCTGTATTGCCGGGGCGGTGAGGAACACGCAGGTCAATACGAATACGCCTGTTCTACGCATACGCCGTTCCATGCAATGAGTTTCTCCAGAGACAACGACCCGTTGATCTCTATCGACATATAGTATACCCACCTTAACACCCAAGCGTCCACTGATTTTGTTCATTTTCGCACAGCCACACACGGCATATTACCCCAAAACACCCACTCTTCCGAAGCCCAATGAGCGGTATTCTAGGACGTTGTCGCTGTCCTGGTCGGCCGGTCACTGATCCCCCGGCCTGCGAGGCCTCCCCATCGGACGATCCGAACGTCCGCATCTGTCCTGCTCGTGGATCGGTGTATTGTCCGAGCACGTCTGGTCCGCACTCCCTCAGTTGCAGAACCCAGGGTGTGAGATGTGCAGGTGCGAACCCGATTCCCCCTTCGCCACACCGGGATCGCCTCGATTCCCCCGGTTCACGGCGCAAGCACAGGAGCCCGCCGCTGAATGCCCCGCCTTGACGCCAGCGCGGGGGGGCATTGCACGAGAGAGAAAGGGGGAGTGCTGCCCTGGGCGTGTGCGCACCTGTGCCCCCTGTGCGCCGTTCCCGACAGCACCGCCAGACATAAGGCGCTTCTCGGAGGTGTGATGTTGACGTGAAACGGACGGATCTCTTCGCAGCCTCTGCGAATTCTGGTGGATGTACAGCGCCAGCCGGCCGGCTGCGTCCTGCTCGTGGGCAATGCTCGCGCCGTTGGCAACCGGATGCACAGACAACTCAGCGACCCGACAACACGGAGGCAAGGACTCGCCTATTCTCCGTCTTGTATCTTGAGGACTGGCCCCGCCTGCCCTCCTTGAAGCTTAGACGAAGGGTTGCCCCTCACTGTTCCCGACCTAATCGTCGTGCACATACTCCACGAGCTTGTTCTCCGACGAGAAACGTATGGTAAGGAAGTACCACTTCCAGCGATGCCCGTATACCCAGGTCTCGTGGCCCTCCTCATGGGTCGTCTCACTTGCTGGATCTCCCAGGAGAGCACGCACCTCCTCTTTTGTCATACCCTGGTGCAGTCTTTCCAATTTGTCTGGCGGAACAGCATGGCTGTGGACAGACCAGTATCCAAGAAGCGAGATACCGATCACAACACAGCCAACAGGCACTAACAAGGCTATAATCAAGTTGCTTTTCGCCTTATTCCCCATCCCACTTCCCCTTGTTGGCAGGCCATCCAATTGAACCAGCTCACTCAGACCCCAATCGTCAATTCCTACCGCGGTATTGTCCGAACCGGGTGGAATTGTCAAGAGAAAACAACCAGCCGGCGGCGTCGATTCGCAGGGCTGCCTCCCCTATCGCTCCCTCCTCCTCGCAATCTGCCCCGATGGCGCTAGGCTCGGCCCGTCTTGCGTCAGTGCAGCAGAGCGGGAAGAGCCGTGATGATCCCTGGGAGGAGCATCAGCAAGCCGATGCAGACCAGATAGGCCGGGAGGAAGAACGAGACCCCTTTGAAGACTTCCTTGAGGGGGATTTCCTTGGCCATGCCGCCCACGACGTAGGTCGTCGCGCCGACGGGAGGCGTTATCGCTCCCAGCGTCGTAATCACCGTGACCGTCACGCCGAACCAGATCGGATCGTAGCCGAGCTGATCGGCAAGGGGGAAGAAGATCGGGATCGTAATCATCAGCAAGGCCAGGGCGTCCATCACCGCGCCGCCGACGATGTACATGGCGAAGACGATGAGCAGGATCACCGTCGGCGGCACCGGCAGCCCGGCCACCCAACCCGCCAGGTCGTTGGGAATACGGGTCACCGTGAGGAACTTGCCGAAGATCACCGCGCCCGCGACAATGGTGATGACCATGCAGGAGGCGCGGAGCGTGTCCTTCAAGGCGGCCAGAAAACTCTTGAAGGACAGTCTGCGCCGGGCCACGGCAATCAGGATCGCCAGAAACGCGCCGGCGGCGCCCGCCTCGGTGGGCGTGAACAACCCGAAGTACAATCCGAGAATGACCAGGGAGAACAGCGCGATCATTTCGAAGGCCCCGAACAGCGAGAGAAACCTCTCGCGCCAGGCGCTCTTGCCGCCGACGGGTCCCCACTGTGGAAACAGCAGGCACAGGACGCACACGGTCGCGATCAGCAACACAGTCAGAACGAGTCCCGCGCCAATCCCGCCGTAGAACAGCTCGGCGATGGACTGTCCCGTGCTCAGTCCGATGATGATGAGCACCACGCTGGGCGGGATCACGACCCCCAGCGTCGACCCGCTGGCGACCGCTCCGGCGCTGAGCATCGGATGGTAACGGTATTTCTTCATCTGGGGCAGCGCCACGGTGGCCATGGTCGCGGCGGTCGCGGTATTCGATCCGCAGATCGAGGAGAAGGCTGCGCACGCTGCGATGGTCGCCATGGCCAGCCCGCCGCGAATATGGCCGATCCAGTGATAGGCCGCGTTGTACAGCCGCTCGTTGACCCCGGAATGGAACGCCACCTGGCCCATCAGGATGAACAGCGGGATCACGGTCAGACCATACTTGGAGAAGGTGGACCACAGCGTCGTGCCGACCATGTTCAACGCCGCATCGAACGAGACGAGATAGGCGAAACCGAGAAAACCCACGATGGCCATCGCGAAGCCGACGCTCGTACCCAGCAGGAACAGGACCAGCATCAGGATCCCAACGCCCAATGTGCCGACGACTGTCGCGCTCATACCGGCTGCTCCTGTTCCGATTCGGTCTCCGCACGGACCGGGGCAAGACCGCGGATCAGTTCCGCCAGGAACACCACGGCCAGCAGGCCGAACCCGGCGGCGACCCCGTAGGCGAAGGGGTAGTAGACAATCCGCAAGGTCTCGGTCAGTTCGCCGGTCTTCATCAAGGTGGTGGCCAGCTTTCCGATCTGCCAGGCGGCCAGCCCGCTGAAGAGCATGCACGCGGCTCGATTGACGCTCTCGATGGCTCGCTGCACGACCTTGGGGTAGTGCACGACGAGGATGTCCACCGCGATGTGGTCCTTGCGGCGTTGCGTATACGCGAGCGAGCAGGCGACAACCAAGGCGCCGAAGTACCCCATCAGCTCGTAGACCCCCGGAATAGGCGATGCGAAGATGCGTACGCCGATGTCCAGGCTGGTCAGACCGACCATGACCAGCAGAAACAGGGCGCCCGCCGCCAGCAGCGCCTTCTGCAGAAAGCCCTCCAGTCTGCCGAGGAACTCGATCATCGGTCTTCCTTCCTTTGTCGCAATGTGCGTCGCCGCGCGTTCTGCGCAGCGATTCCCCGCGGCACGACGGCCGGGTTCAGAGACTACTTGTCCCGGTGGGCCGCAATGGAGGCCTTGATGTCCGCGACGATCTGAGCCGCAGGCAGACCCTTCTGGGTGTTGGCCTCGATCCAGGCGGCGGTCATCGGCTCCAGGGCCTTGTCCCATTGTGCTTTCTCTTCCGCCGACAGCGAGATCACTTCGACCTGCTGATCCGTCTTCGACCATTCGAGCGATTCGGCGCAGTGTTTGTCCATGTATTCGCCGGTCCAGAGGCACTGCTCCACAGCCAGATCGTCCATGACCTTCTGGACATCCTGCGGCAGGCTGTCCCACTTGGCCTTGTTCATCACGACCGCGAAGGGATAGATCACCGTGTCGGTGAGCGTGACGAACTTGCACTGCTCCGCGAACTTGAAGTCCTTCATCACTTCGACGGAGGAGAACAGACCCTGCACGGTCCCCTTCAGCAGGGCCTCGGGCGCGTCGCTCATCGGCATGCCGACCTGATTGGCGCCCCAGGCCTTGAGGATCTCCGCGGCGCCGCCGCTGGCTCTCAGGTCCTGTCCTTTGACGTCGGCCAGCGTGCGAATCGGCTTTCTCGACATGATGTTCGACGGGGCGCAGGCGAACATGGTCAGGACCTTCACGTCCTTGAACTCTTCCGGCTTGTACTTGGTGTACACGTCCCAGAGGACCTGGCTTCCCACCTTGGCATTGGGAATCCCCAGGGGCAGCGAGGTCGCGTTGGTGACCGCGAACCGCCCGGGCTGATAGGCCATGCACAGACAGCCGATATCCGCCTGGCCCCCGATGACGCCGTCCATGATGTCCTTCGCAGCCAGCAGCGTTTCACCGGGATAGGTCTCGACTGCGACCTTGCCGTGGGTGCGTTTCTCCACCTCTTGCTTCCATCGCTCCATCTGCACGCAGGGGAACGTCGGGGCCGGAGGGAAGTTCGCGTACGTCAGCTTGATGGCCTTCGCCTGACTCGGACCGCCCTCCTGGCCGGCCTTCTTGCCGCAGCCGGACGCAAGGATCGCCAGCACTGCCGCCGCAACCACCACCGCAATCACATGCTTGTTCATGGCTCTCTCCCCTTTCTGGATACAGGGTTGATCCTATCTGTGGGGGACCCGCTTACGTCAGGTTCCCATCCTTGTCTCTGCGGAAAACGCGCTGGGCCTTGCCCTGCTGGCGCGGCAGCGCGCCGATGGCGAACACGTCGCCCTTGGGACTGAAGCCCAAGGCCTCTTTCAGCACCTTCTCCACCGTGAAGCCGGTCACCCGGGGTTCGGCCTCGACGTTGACGGTGACGTCCCGCACGCCGTCGACGTCTTCGAGGATGATCTGGTAGTTGGAGCCGACGCCGGGGATCTGCATCAAAGCCTGCTCGATCTGCTTCGGGAAGAAATTGACCCCCTTGACGATGAGCATGTCGTCCACGCGCCCGGTGATCGGCGCGATGCGAACGTGGGTGCGTCCGCACGCGCACCTGTCCCGGCTCAGGACCCGCGTCAGGTCGCCCGTGCGGAAACGAATCGCCGGCAGCGCCTCCCGCGTCAGCGAGGTCACCACCAGCTCGCCCTCTTGCCCGTCGGCGACCGGCGTCTCGCTCTTGGGCTCCAGCACCTCCAGGACGTAGTGATCTTCCCAGACGTGGATGCCGTTGTGGGCCGGGCAATCCTGGCCCAGCGTGCCGACGCCGCCGGTTTCGGTCATGCCGTAGATGTCGAACACATCGATGCCCAGGCCGGATCTCATCTTCTGTTTCATCGAGTCCGAGAAGACCTCGGCGCCGAAGATGCCGATCTGGAGCTTGGGCAGCGTCTCGGACATCTCCTGCAGGACCTCCATGATCCGGATTCCGTAGCTGACGACGCCCGTGACGACGCGAGTGCCGAAGTCCTGGGCCAGGCGGATCTGTCTCGGCGTGTTGCCCGCGCCGGTGGGGATGATGAACAGCCCCGCCGCCCTGGCGCCGTGGTACATGCCGAACCCGCCGTTGAACAGGCCGAACGACGGCGTGATCTGAACCGGGTCGCTCGCCCGGGCGCCCGCCATGAAATAGCAGCGAGCCATGCACTCCGCCCACTGCTGCAAATCCGCTCTCGTATAGGGCATGACGATCGGGGTGCCCGTCGAGCCGCTCGACATGTGCATCTCGATGATCTCTGTGGTCGGCACGCAAAGGAGCTTCATCGGATAGGTTTCCCGCAGCAGCTCCTTGTCCATCAGGGGCAGCTTGCGAAGGTCGTCGAGCGACTGCACCCCCTCGGGTCCGACGCCACGCGCCTTTAGACGCTCGCGATAAACCTCGTTATGCTCGTACACATGCCGGACCATCTTCTTGAGCCGGCTCGTCTGGAGAGAACGGATCTCGTCCAGGGATGCAGTTTCCAGCGCCTCCTGAAAGAACGCGCTCATGCCAGATTCCTCCCGACCTCGAACGCCTGCACGTTCAAGTCTCTGTATTGCGGTTTCACGCAGTTCGCGACGCCGGTTCGCCAGGCGTCGAGCGGAAGATCCAGACCGGTGGACAGAGCCCCGAGCAGGATCACGTTCGCCACGCGAATGTTGCCCAGCTCGATCGCTTTCGCCCCTGCGTCCACATAGATCAGCCGGTCGAACTGGTCTCGCAGTTTCGCCTCGGCGTCATCCGGATACCGTGCGGCCCCCATCGAGACCGTCACCGGCGTAATCACCTGGCTATTGACGACGACCAGGCCGCCCGGCGCGAGAAAGTCCGCGTACCGTAAGGCTTCGATCCGCTCCAGAGCCCCCAGTACGCTGGCCGTGCCCTTGCTCACCAGCGGACTATGCACCTCGCGTCCGTAGCGAATCTGCGCGACGACTGATCCGCCGCGCTGCGCCATGCCGTGAACCTCATTCGTCTTGACGTCGAAGCCAGCCACCATCGCGGTCTGAGCGATAATCTCGCTGGCCAGGAGGATTCCCTGGCCGCCGACGCCGACCAGGACCACGCTCGTTGTCTCTGTGTTGCTCATTTCGCGTCCTCCTGCGTGGTCGTGATCGCTCCGAATCGGCAGACCTGCTCGCACAGGCTGCACCCGTTGCACAGGAACCCGTCGATTCGCGGCTTGGCGCCCGCGCCGTCAATGGCCGGACAGCCCAGTTTCAGACACGCCTTGCAGGCTTTGCACTTCTCCGGATCGATCCGTCGAACGGGTCCGACCCGCTTGTGCTCCCTCAGCGGACACGGCGCTCGGGAGACGACCAGCGAGGGTTCCTTGGCGTGGATCTCCTCGGCAATCACCTTTTCCGTCTGCTTGCTGTCATAGGGGTTCACCGTCCGGACCCGCTGGATGCCGCAGGCCCGTCCGATCTGCTCGATCGACGCCGCGACGGTGCTCTCGCCCATCAGCGTCAGGCCGGTGCCCGGATTCTCCTGGTGTCCCGTCATGGCGGTCGTGCGGTTGTCCACCACGATGATCGTCGAACAGCCTTTGTTGTAGGCGATGTCCAGCAGGCCGGTGATGCCCGAGTGGAAGAAGGTCGAGTCGCCCACGATGCCGACCACGGTTCGCGGATCGCCTGCCTTGTCCAGGCCATGGGCCATCGAGACGCCGCCGCCCATGCACAGGATGATGTCCAGGCGGTTCAGCGGCTTGAACGTGCCCAGGCTGTAACAGCCGATGTCCCCGGTGACGATCACGTCGTGCTTGCCCAACGCGTGGAAAATCCCGCGATGGGGGCAGCCGGGACACAGGACCGGAGGTCGAGCGGGAAGCTCCTCCGCGTACTTCGGCGCCGGGATCGGGGCAAGCTGACGCCCTTCCATCGCTGCACGACTCTGCTGCAACACCGTGACGGACAGCTCGCCGATGCCGGGCACGAACTCGCGTCCCACGCAGCGAATGCCCAGTGCCTTGATGTGCTCCTGGAGGAAATCGTCCAATTCCTCGACGACGAGCAGCTTCTCGACGCCCGCCGCGAATTCGCTGAAAAGCGCGTCCGGGAAGGGATACGCCATGCCCAGCTTGAGCACGGACGCCTCCGGCCAGACCTCGCGAACGTACTGATACGCGATGCTGTGCGTCACGATCCCGAGCGAGCGGTCCCGCCATTCGACGCGATTGACCGGGGAAGCCGCCGCAACCTGCTTCAACTGCGTGAGCCGCTCCTCGACCTTGCGTCGCATCGGCCGACCCCACAGCGGAACCGGCACGAACCGCGGCGGGTTCTTCTCCAGGCCGATCGTCTTGGGATTCGCGGTCCGTTCCCCCAGCTCGACCAGGCTGCGAGAGTGGCTGACCCGCGTGGTCGTCCGCAGAATCACCGGCGTCTTGAACTCCTCGGAGACCCGAATCGCCAACCCGACGAAGTCCTTCGCCTCCTGACTGTCGGAGGGCTCAAAGAGCGGGATCTTCGCGAAGCGGGCGTAGTGCCGCGTGTCCTGCTCGTTCTGCGAGGAGTGCATGCCCGGGTCGTCGGCGACGACGATGACCATGCCCCCTTCGACCCCGATGTAGCTGAGCGTCATGAGCGGGTCGGCCGCGACGTTGAGCCCGACATGTTTCATCGTGACGATGGACCGCGCCCCGGCACAAGCCGCCGCCGCCGCGACCTCGAACGCCACCTTCTCGTTCGGCGACCACTCACAGTAGATGTCGCCCTTGTACTGAACCACATTCTCCAGGATTTCCGTCGACGGGGTGCCTGGATAGCCTGTCGCCACGGTCACGCCCGACTCGTAAGCGCCGCGTGCGATGGCCTCATTGGCACTGAGCAATCTCCTCAACCTGTTCTCCCAAGACAAACCACTTGTGCAGGATATCGGACTATCCACCTAGATCAATTAAGAACAGCCATTGTACCCGATTGAGGGATTGAAGTAAAGGCTCCGTCAGCAGTCCGTCAGGGCGACGCATCCTCGTGCAATACCTGAATCTCGTCGGCCGACAGAGCCTCATCATAGATGCAAACGTCGTCGATCATGCCCTTGAAGAACCCGGCCCAGCCGTCCTTTGATCCGATCGACCCGATCCGGAGCCCGTATCCTTTGTCGGTCACGTCGAAGGTGTACGCCAACAAGCGTTCGAGTCGTCCGTTCACGTACAGTGACGCGACGCTCCCGTCGCGTGTGGCCGCCATGTGCACCCATTGCCCGACGGGCAAAGCCTCACTGGACCGGACGAGAACCTGCGCCGACACGCTTTCGCCAAAGGAGAACTCGAGCTTGCCATCGCCTGTCGTCAACAGCGCGTAGTCCCGAGAGGGGGACAGGTTCGTCGCCTTGCCGAGGATGTACTGATACGAGGCCGTCTCTTCGATGAACACCCAGAGAGCCAGGGTCATCCTCTCGGGGGCGAGAACCTCTGCGTTTCCACAATCCACATAGTCGTTCTTCCCATCAAAGTTCAGTGCCCCGCCAATCTGCCCATCCACCCACTGCGCACCGTACACGACACCAGGATTGGTGCCAGCCGAATCGCCGGCCACAGTCCCCGTGCCTTCATCAAGCTGCCAGCGGGCAACCGGCACACTCGCGTTGTTCGGCTCGGGAGTGAAACTGTGCGCTGCGACGTAGATGGAGAAGATCACTTGGTTATCTCCGGGATCTACATCGTCTATCTGATTGGCGTCATCGACTTTCGCTGTGAGACAGACATCTCCCGCCGGCAGTACCCCCACAGGCAGGTCGAGGATTATCTCGATTCCCTGGCCGGACGCGAGCTCGGGGACTACCTTCGTCACGATGACTACACCAGGTTCGGCAGTATCTCGGAGGACAAGAGTGTTTGATGGCGCTCCGAGGGCGCCCATATTGCGCACCTCAACGATTATCGTTGCCGAACCATCTGCTTCCCCCATGGCTTCGATCAGTCTAATTTCCAGATCAGTGCCACCGATACTCAATGAGAACTGATTGTTGGTTCTGTCCGAATCATCGATTTGATGGTCCGGATCGATGACCGCATGGAGGACATGCACCATAGGTGGCCCCGGTATCAACCACGTCATTTCCATTTGCTGTTCAGCACCTCCGTCCATCCATCCAGATACTGTCTTTCGCCCGATCTCCTCGCCGCCATTTGATGGGTCGCCATCATAGAATGCGACAGTCACATCATTTGCGCTCAGGTCGCCCACATTGCGGAACTTCGCTTGCAGTGTCACCCCACTGCCCGGCAGATAATCCCTCGCATCTGCAGAAAGACCCCCTTCCTCGAATGCAAGGTCTCTGCGCAGTCTCCGTTTCAATACGCTTAGATCTGCTCGACCCGGTGTCGGAACGTTGTCCACGGTGACGAGGCTCCCATCGTCGAGAGCCACGGTCTTGGTGGTCTTGCTGACGTGGACACGGTTGAAAGCCACAGTGAGGTTGCCCGCGTCATCCCAGACAGGTGCAAAGGACTTCTCCAACGGTGAATCTGTAAAGAGTCGATTGTCTCTGCTCCATCCATCGGAAACAGGATCGTACACAGAGTAGAAGGCATCCGGGCCCGTTTCACTCTGGTCTTCCCAGAGCAACACCATGTTACCACTTGGGCCTAGTGTCATCATGTAGTCCGCTAAGCCACCCGTTTGGGGCTCATCTCGAACCAGTGTTGCACCCGCGAGATTGTGGCTCATGACCAGGCCCCCAGCCCATTGCCAGACCAGATAGAGACCATTCGGCTCGGCCATCGCCGCCCGGACATTCCGGTCAGGCACAGTATTGTCGGTCAGCCTGACAACCGGGCCCCATAGTTGCGCGTCCCAATGACAGATAAAGACCTCTTGGTCGTTCGGATCGCTGAGGTCGCCGTCCATGTCCTGAGTCCACACATAAGCAGCGCCGAGTCCTGTGCCTGACAGACTTTGCGACAGACGACAGGACAGACTCAGAAGGGCCATTGGATCACTCCATGCGTGCAAGGCCGGGTCCCATCTTGACCACATCAACGTATCAGGTGAGTTCGAGTCGCCCATCAGGAGACTCTGCTCATTCTGCGTCCAGACAGCATGGAGGCTTCCGTCGGCCATTGGACCACAGACCAGCGGTGTATGGTCCAGACACTCATTGTCCGTCAACGCCACCGGTGTCCTCCACTGTCGGGCGACTGTGTCCCATTGTGACCAGACGATCTCCATCTGTCTGGCCATGGCTGTGATGGCGACAGTGTTGAAATTGGGGTCCTTGATGCGTTCCCAAACGGCCACCACATCACCATTGCCGTCAAAGGCAACCCTGGGCGCAAACTCCGCACGGGTATCTGTCGCAATCGCCGCCGGTTCGGTCCACTCCGTACCGTCATACCACATCCAGTTGATGTCCGTACACTGCAGATCTCCGGCGGCTCCGTTGTCGGATACATAGAGCAGCATCAGATTGGGCCCTTGTCCGGCCAGGGCGGGCTCTGAATCGGGGAACACATTCTCGATCAGGGTTAGATCGACTTGCGCAGGAGACATCTCCTGCTGCTGGACATTCTGCGGAGATTGTGTCTGACCAGCGTCCATTGGCACCATGGCCTGGAAGACCCTCAAGGTGGACCCATTCTGCGCTTCTGACGGTAGGGAGAGGAAGGAATCTGCTCCATGCGAAGGGTATGCATGACCGACAAACCTCGGTAGGCCGTCGTTCAGGTACGAGCGATCGACCGGATGTAGCTGCAGGCCAGCCAAATCATGGGCCGGGATACGAAGAGAAACAAACTTGTCCTCAGCCTTGGGCTTGGCAGGACAAGTCACATCGACGAAAATGTATTCGAAGGGGCCTACCGTAATGAGCTTCCACTCGAACTCTGCACCCGCATAGGCCTTGAACCGAAGTTGTTTGATCAGTGGTGGTGGAATATGCAGAGTAACGCCGGGCTTGCCACCCACATAGAAGCGAGCCTTGCATATGCCCAAGTCGGGTTCATAGGCCGCCTCAACGCCTATGTCCCCAGCGGCCTCCAGTTCCTTGAATGCGAACGCCGGATCCAAGGCAAACGTCACCGCGCCTTCAATCTCGGGTTCTGCGTAGATGAGGATTGAGACCTTCTTCAGGGCCTGCTCCAGGCCAGGTATTGTGGAGAGCGCCGCAGTAATGCCAGGACCGATGATATCGAGGATGCTGTATCTAGTCAATTCAAACTTGCCACTGATCCCCGCTGATGCAAAGACCTCGTCCAATGTGATCCCCGTCGTTATTGTGGCTGTACCAGTGACTCCACCTTTGATGTGTCCGGATATCTCCTTGTTGCCGATGTACAGCTTGATTTTGGGATATCGGGTGATCCCAGGAATCAGAGGGCGACGGCCCCTCTTGCCCTTTTGCCCCTCCGCTCCAAGGCCAAAGGCTGCTTCCCAATCTCCGTCGGTCACCGTGTAGTCAAAGCTCGCGTTCGCGGCTATTTCGGCACCGAACTTACCGAAGACAGGCAGAGTTATGTCTTGTTTGAATGGCGGCTTTGGGAAATCGATATCCACCGCCAAGTGGACCTCATTCTCCGTGGTCTGCACTGAGAACCAAGGAACGAGATTAAGAATCGCATTGGGCAGTGGGAAGACAACCACCGGCTTCTCATACCCATCCGAGAAGAACCCTTCCCCGTTCTTGGCTCGCACACGTACCCTGTTCGCAGAAGACCCAAAAGCACCTGGAAAATCTGCCCCCATATTGAAGGTACCTGTAGCTCCGCTGGCTGTGCCTGCCGCCGACGCTATCAGAGTGTCATTTGCATAGAATTCCACAACTCCCGGCTCTTCATTCCATTCTACGAAAGCAGTGTACTCATTGCTAACCGGTATACCAGCAAGAAACTTTCCGTTGTACTTTGCAGTCAGAGTGATTATGAGTGGTTCCTTCGTTTCTCCTGGTTCAAAACCGGCCGTGATTGCCTTATCTGAATCCATCGTAATCGTTACCGGGTTGGCCGAACTTGAAATGCTGCCCGACCACTGAGAGAATTCGTATCCCTCGGCTGGTACTGCTATTAGAGTGACCTGCTCGCCGGATGAGTACTTCGCCCTGTCTGGAGACAGCGTTACGGTGCCTCCATTCGACGGGTTCGCGGTCACCCTCAACGTGTATTCCCTGGTTTCGACCCAATCGACCAGGAGATGACTGATCCAGTAGTGGGTGCAGGCGTCACCGCAGATCGAGATGCGGACCGTGTTGCTGCCGGCCTGGAGGTGTTCGGCGATATCCCACTCGTCCGTGACAAACAAATGGGTCCCGCCGTGATTCTCCGCGGGATCGTAGTTCCCCGCAATGGTCGTGCCGTTGAGGACGATATCGACAGGAGAATAGCCGCCGCCGGGGCAGCCTGGGTCCGCCGAGCTCAGATGTCTTATGGTGAGAGCCGCCGATTCAGGCTTCATCTGGACGTTGAACGTCAGCGACACGTAGGCGTCATAGCCGACCATGCGCCAACTGTCGCCGTACGTGGTGTTGTACACAAAGTCCTGGTTGTATTCAACGGTTCCTCCCTCGCCGTAGATGAGAATCTGCGGGCTCGTGAACCTCGCTTCCGCGTACTTCGACTGGCCGCTTGCCACAAGAACGAGGCTCAGATTCAAACCGACGACGATCAGACCCGTGAGGAATGCGTAGCGTCCCATGTCTCGTACCTCCAGAAAGCCTCACCCGCGAGCAAACGAAATGACACGTGCCACAAAGCATAGACTACAGAAGCGCGGCCCGGCGTGTCAATTGTGACAAATACGTATTTTCTCGAAGATTCGAGTTCGCGATGCTGATCTCGCCAAGTGTGCCCGGGCCGGACACTCCTGAAATCGCTCTTGGGCAGGGCGAGAAAATCGCGGTTGCGACTTCGCGCCGCGGCGGCGGTCGTGTAGAATCCCTGGCCGTGCGGTGGGCAGGGGTCGCCTGCGCCGACGCGACGCAGATGGACGGTTGAAAGGATCGATAGGATCATGGGAAAAGACAAGTCACAGTGCCCGGGGAAGATGCGGTACCTCTCCGGCAAGCGGATTCTTCCGGCGCCGATCGACGCCGGGACGAGCATTGCGCAGTTGGTCGATTGCATGGACGCCTACAACGGCGGCCGGCTCCGCGCCGCCTGCCACCTGCTGCGGGACCGCTACTCGCAGGAGGACGTCACGATCGGCATGAGCCTGGCGGGGGCATTGACGCCCGCGGGACTTGGACCCGCGGCGATCATCCCGCTGATGAACCACGGATTCGTGGACTGGATCGTCGCTACCGGAGCGAACATGTACCACGATCTGCACTTCGCGTTCAACCTGCCGATGTTCCGCGGGAGCCACAACGTGGACGACGCGGACCTGCGGGACAAGGGCGTCACGCGGATCTACGACATCCTGTTCGACTACCAGGACGTGCTCATGGAGACGGACCGGCGTCTGCGGGAGATCCTGGTCCGACCCGAGTTCCAGAAGGAGATGGGCACGCGGGAGTTCTACCACCATCTCGGCAAAGTCCTCGACGAGTGCGAGCGGGAGAACGGCATCGGCCAGGTGAGCATCCTCGCGGCGGCCTATCGCAACGGGATTCCCGTCTTCACCTCGTCGCCGGGCGATTCGACCCACGGGATGAACGTGGCCGGCCTGGAACTGCTGGCGGAGGCGGCGGGCCTGCTGGACAAGTTCAAGCTCAAGATCAATCCGAGCATCGACGTCAACGACACGACCGCCATCATCCTGAACGCCAAGAACTACGAGAAGGGCAAGACGGGCGTCCTGCTCATCGGCGGCGGCAGCCCGAAGAACTTCATGCTCCAGACCGAGCCGCAGATCCAGGAAGTCCTGATGATCCCGGAGGTCGGCCAGGACTACGACATCAACGTCACCGACGCCCGGCCCGACACGGGAGGGCTCTCCGGCGCGCCGCCGTCCGAGGCCGCGAGCTGGGGCAAGATCGATCCGACGAAGCTCGAAGAGACCGTCACCGCGTATCTCGACGTCACCGTGGCTCTGCCGATCATGGTGGCCTACACGATCCAGACGACGAAGGCCAAGAAACTCAAACGTCTCTACGACCGCGGCCAGGAGCTGCACGAGAAACTCATCAAATCTTACCTCGAAAACAATCGAGAGGTCGAGAAGCTCAAGAAACTCATGAGCAAGCTGGGAGTCTGAGACAGTCGTAGGTTGCGTATCACGCACCATCTTCTGTCCCACGCGATGATTGAACGGTGCGCAGTGCGCACCCCACAGGAATAGGCATGAAAGAACAATCGCTCAAGCTGGCGATGGAGCACGGGACCCCCCTGCTCATCATCGACCACGACCGCATCCGCGAGAACTACCGCACGTTCAAGCGGCACCTGCCGCGGGTCCAGGCGTACTACGCGGTCAAGGCCAACTCGAACCCCGAGATCGTCAAGACCCTCTTCGACGAGGGCGCCAGCTTCGACGTGGCCTCGTACAACGAGTTCATGCAGGTCTACGAGTACATCCGCCACTTCGAGGAGAAGGACAAGGACTTCTACATCTGGGACAAGATCATCTTCTCGAACACGATCAAAGACCGGGACACGCTGGACAAGATCCGTCGGTACAAGCCGCTCGTGACCTTCGATAACGCCGATGAACTGACGAAGATCCGGTCGCACTGCGACACCGCCGGCGTCGTCCTGCGACTGAAGGTCCCGGACATCGGCTCGCAGGTCGAGATGAGCTCCAAGTTCGGCGCCGAGCCGGGCGACGCCCGCGCCCTGATCGCGAAGGCCTTCGACCTGGGCCTGGTCGTCGAGGGCCTGAGCTTCCACGTCGGCAGTCAGTGCACCACGTTCGACAACTACACCGCGGCGCTCGACATCGCCTCGCAGGTCTTCCACGACGCCCGTAAGAAAGGGTACCCGCTGAAGATCATCGACATCGGCGGCGGCTTCCCCGTCCCCTACGATTCTCGCGTGCCGGACTTTGCCAAACTCGGCGAGCTGATCGAGGCGGAATGCGCCAGACTGTTCCCGGCCGACGCGGAGATCATCGCGGAGCCCGGGCGGTTCATGGTGGCCACCGCTGCGGTGCTCGTCTCGGAGATCATCGGCAAGGCCCGGCGCGACGGCAAGGTCTTCTACCACATCAACGACGGCGTCTATCACACCTTCTCCGGCGTCGTCTACGACCACTGGATTCCCAACTTCCAGGCGTTCCGCCCCGGCCCGATGGAGGTCTGCGCCGTCGTCGGACCCACCTGCGACAGCTTCGACAAGGTCAGCCTCTCCGAGCAACTGCCCGCGGACCTGCAGATCGGCGAGTGCCTCTACACGGAGAACATCGGCGCCTACAGCACCGCCTCCTCGACGAGGTTCAACGGCTTCGACGGCGCGAGGATCCTGCACCTGCACAATTGACGATGGATAATGGATGATTGATGATTGGCTGTCAGTCCGCCGGAGTTCGTAGTGACGCCGTGAGGCGTTATCCCCGATACTCTGGAAGAGATGCCCTCACGGGCACACTACAAACCATCAATTCGCCATCGGGACTCGATACAGGTGGACGTCCCATGCCTTGAAGTCGTCCTGGAAGGCGCCGTCGGCCGACTCCAGGGTGCGGCCCTCGTCGAGGACCTCGACCGCGTGACGGCCCGACAGGCCCGCAATCGAGAGAGCCACCCGCGTCGGCGTCCCTCGCATCGCGACCGCGAAGAGGTAGACCGCCCCGCCGTGCTTCTTGACCATCGTGGCAATCGGTGCGTCCGGATTGGCCGGCTCCGCCTTGCCTCCCTGGGCGATCGTCGGACTGTTCAACACCGGCGCCAGTGCCGCGATTCGACGGTTGATCCGCGTCACCGCCTCGCACATCACCGGATCGCTCAGGAGGGCCGACTCGTTGAATCTCGGCTTCCACTCGTGGACGAAGTAGATCAGGCCCTTCGACCCGTGAACGAGGGACATCCAGACCTCGCACTTCACCTGCTCCGGCGTGGCCTTGCGGTCCGCGTTGTCGATATGGGTACACTCGATGCAGTTCCAGACGATCCTCTCGCCGCCCGCCCAGCCGACGAGCCGCTCAACACCCCGGGCGACATACCACAGATTGCCCGCCACCGCCGGCTTGTCGTGCGTCGCCGGGTAGATGTCGAACGACGCAATGTCACAGCCCTGGATGTACAGGGGGTAGTCCTCCGGGTGGTTCGTGCGGACGCCGCGACCGTGCCAGCCGTCCCAGGCGACGCCCTGCCCGAGATTCAGCAGGATCGGCCGGCTCGGGTCCGCCGCCCGGATCTTCTGGTAATCCGCGACGATCTTCTCCGGCGCGATGGGCGGGCCGTATCCCTTGCCTTCGCCGAGCGACTGTGCATTGTCCGGCTCGTCTCCGTGCATCCAGCCGATGATGGTCGGGTCGTCCAGGTGCCGCAGCCCGACGTCGTTCTGGGAGCAGATCACGCGCATACCTGCGGCCCCGAGCTGCGCCAACTGCTCGTCGGTCGGGCCCTTCCACAAGCCGATATAGACGTTGATTCCCGCCGCCAGGTATCGCTGGGCATTGCGAGGACTCTGGAGCCAGACCGCGATGGGGAAGAAGTCCGTTCCCCCGCCGGGCCCGCGGCTCCATTTCGCGTATGGACCCGTCTCGACCTCCCGCGCACAGACGGCCCCCGCCAGGACCAGCAAGACCACCGCCGACAGCCAAGGACTACACCGACGTTCCATTCGTCACCTCCACAGAACAAGAACACCTTTGGCGCTCCTCAGTGTACTCGCCGCGTGTGCGAATGGAAGACAAAACCTCCCGATGGATCCGCGTCGAGGGATTGCACGAGATACCCCGAGTGCGGCGCTACCTCGCGCTTGTCATTCCCGCGAAGCGGCAATCCACTTTCTCGGTCGCGTCCAGGTGGTTCGTGGTGCGCAACTCAGTAGGGGTAGGGTCCGCCGCCTTCCATGCCGGGATACATGCCCTCGCCGCCGCCATAGGCGTCCTGCGTGCCGCGACCTCCTCGGGCGCTCGTACTGAATGCGCGGAAGGGCTTGGGTTCCCTGCGTTTCTCGGACTGGACCACCTGATACGCATCGGTCAAGTCCCGCGGCCAGTTCGTCATGCTCACCGGCATGTGCTCGATGCGCGTGCCATCCGTCGTGTACAGCATGTCGTGATACATGCGGGGACGCAGGTTCGGCGCGTCGGCCCAGTCGTTGACCTCCACCAGATCGACGAGAACGGTGCCGGTCGTGTAATCGATAACCTTCGGCTGGTTGGCTTGAGCCGGGTCGGGCGCCATGTTGTACATCGGGTCATCCAGCATGCCGCCGCGAGGGTCCGTAATGCGACCGCCGCCCGGACCCATCATGGCCTGGCGTCTCTCCCGCTCTTTGTCCCGCTCGGATCGCTTGTCCTTCGGTTCGACCGGTTTGCCGATCGCCTCGCCGGGCTTGACCTGGAAATCCTCCGTCCGCCAGTAGCCCATCGTGTAGCGGGCAACCTCCACGGTGGCCGTCTTCGTCTTGTCCTGAACGCTCTTGGCAAACAGATAGACCATCCTGGGAATCGAGATCGGGCCGGCGATCTGCGAGTACCGGCTCCACAGAATCGCCTGGTTGTTCTTGTCCTTGTCGCGTTCGACAAGCTGTCCGGTCCCGGCCACCGGATTGAACACGCCCACGCGGACGCGATACTGGTACGTCTTGCCCGGCCGGGCCGTGTCGTCGAACACCCAAATCAGCGTGGGCTTGGGCTGCTTGGACAGATCGGTCCGATAGTTCAGCATCTCTTCCCGAAAGTCGTAGTAAACCTCGGTCGTTGAGGCCTTTCTCCGCCCGTCGGGTCCCATCCCGCGAGCTCCGTACATGTCGCCGTACATGTCGTCGCCGGCGCCGGCCCGCCTCGATCCGCGGGCGCGAGTGCCGGGCATCCCGGGCTCGCCGCCTGGAGTCGTCCCTCGGGTCCCCCGCGAACCGCGCATACCCGTGTCGCCGCCGACGCCGGTCCCGGGGCGTCCTCTCGTCCCGCGCGCCGCAGTCCCCTGCGTGCCGGTCCCTCCGATGCCGCCGCGTAGATCGCCGCGCCGGGTATCGGTGGCCGTGCGGTCGTCCTTGGCGCGTTCCTGCTCCTTCTGCTCGCGTCGTTCCTCCGCCTCCACCTTCTTCTGGAGATCCTTGAACTTGCCGTAGAAACTGGGGGGCAGCCAGTCCTCATCCGCCGAGGCGATCTGATAGCTCTCCGGCTGGAGGAGACTCAGGGTGACCATCTTGGGCTCGTACTGCATCATCCGCACGCCCATCCCGCCCACAGGCAGATCCTCCACGCGATCGATCACCGAGAACAGTTCCCGATTGGATTCGACGCGACTGCGAGGGATCGCCTGCCAGGCGCCCCAAGACCCGTCCTCCAATTGTTCCTGACGCTCCAACTGGACCGCGGCAAACGTCGGATCGGCCAGACAGGGATCTCGCCACTCCTCCTTCTGCACGTCCACCCCGTTGAAACTCGCCTGGAAGCGACGGTACAACTCCGCAGTGTCGAACCGGGCCTCGACGGTCACCAGATCGATGTCGTTGGGCTCGGTGGGAGACGAGGTGTACTTCGCCTCCGGGGTGACCGGCTGCCTGGGCACGTAGGCCGTCGCGCGGAGGTGGGTGGCCGCGACATCCGTCACATCCGGAATGGTCGGCAGGCGATACTGCCTCGACGACGACGACGACGCGACCCGAGCGGCCGGCGCGGCCGCACGTCGGGGGACCGCGGTCGTGTCGATGAAGTCCAGCGGCGACTCGAGCAGACCGGCGAAGCCTCTGGGCAGGGGCCGATTGAACAGGCCGGCGATCGAGTTATCGCACGGGTCAACCGGTCCGGTCAATCGCGGCGTGTAGGCCACCCGGTCGCCGGTCTTCTTACGCCGCAGTTGCGCGCTGAGCTCCTGTGCTTTCTCCTCGAACACGTACCGGTCGATCTGCCCCGGCGTAAAGCTCTTTCCCTTGATCGCGACCACGTTCGGACTGAAGATCACGCGGGTGAAAAACAGCCAGATGCAAACCACGCCCACAATCACCAGGACGATCTTCTCGACATGGTTCTCGCAGAAACGTCCAATCTTCTTCAGCAGGTCTTTCATAGCCCTATTCCATCGCTCCCTTGAGAATCACTCTACTGCGCCAGTTCCGTACCTGCGATGTCGTTCTTGACCAACTGAGGTTTGATCTCGTCATACCCCGCCCGCGGGAAGATGTACTCGCAGATCAGGTCCAGCGTGAGCACGACGCCGGGGCCGTACCGGAAGGTGCTGTGGTCCACGTCTTCCAGATCGACCGGAGTGACATTGGTCTCCAGCGCCGTGATCTGGTTGTGTTTGAAGGTCTGCTCGTCGCCCTGGCCGTCCCAGCCGTAGAACTTGTGCGTCTTGGCGCTGCACAGCTCCCGAATGAAGGGCACCACCTCGTCGGCGTCGACGACCAGGCTGACGTTGAAGTGCATGACGTCCACGTCCGCGTTGCTGAACCGGCCAGTGCACGGGGGGGCCGCAATGGCCGTATCCAGATTGATCACGTAGACAGGCATCGTCTTGGTGCTGGCCGACTGGCGCTTCGACTTGCCGCGACGGCCGCCGACCTTGCGGCCGGCTTGCGACGACGTCGTGAAGTTGACGCCCAGGATTCGTTTGACCGGCGCATCCAGAACGCTGGCACTGTTCCGGTTCATCGCCTCGACCGTGTCGACCACATCCTCGAGAATCCAGTACCCCATCTGCCAGGTCCAGGCCTGGCGAAGCGAGGTGTCCTTGTCCTCGAACTTCCAGTCGGTCCAGAAGGAGTATCCGTCCAGGTCGGCCGGACTGGCATAGACGCGGACCCCGCGGGCCTTGTCCTCGCAGAGCTTGTCGATGATTCTTCGCTCCATCGAGGGCAGTTGGCTGTAGGCGGCCGCAATACCGCCCTTGCCGCCCCCGCCGCCGTATCCCCCGCCGTATCCCATGCCGACCGATCGGGCGCCGCCGTAGAGGGAGCGCCGCGGGGCTTGCTTCAACGCAGCCTCCATCTCCCCGTCGGCAGGCGGGGTTCCCGCCCCGATCCTCGCGAGCATGGCATCGACGCCCGCCAGGTACTTCCGACGGACCGGCTCATACATCAGAGGCGAGGTCTCGTTCGGGTCCAGGAAGACCTGGTAGGTGAGCAGCTCGCGCATCGTCATCTGTTTCATGAGGGTTTCGATCTGCATCATGTCCTGCTTGCAGGCTTCGACGTACTCCGCCATAGCCTCGGCCTGGCCCGCCTCGTTGACGTCCCTGATCAGCTTGTCGATGTCGGCAGCCGTCTTGACGCTCTGCTCGTTGATCGTACGCTTGAGCTTGGCGCTCAGGAGCGTGGTGGGGATGAACAGCAGCGCGGCGACGAGGAGCGTGATGATCGGCGCCAGCAAGGCGGGATTCTTCTTGACGAAGCTGAGCTTCTTGAGGAGTTCTTTGACCGTTTCGAGATTGATCTGCGGTGATTTCATCTGCCTACCTGCCCACGATTCGCTTGCTTGTCATACACGCCGCCACGGCCTCGTCATCTACGACGCGTCTTCTTGTCCTTGTCGCCGACGCCCTCCGGGGTGGGCGGCGCCCCGTTCCACTTGAGCTTGAACTGGAGCTTGAACCAGTAGTCCCGGTACAGCTTCTTCGGCTTCCTGAGCGCGTCGAGCCGGGGCTTTCCGAACTGATCCAGTTCGGTCTCGGCACAGATCGTCTCCTTGGTGACCGGGTCGAGCAGGGTCAGACTCTTGTCGTCGACGATCATTTCATCGATACCAATGTCGCCGGATTGTCTTGACAGGGACGTCAAGACGCCGACGCCCGAAGGAAGATACTCCGCCTCCAGGTCCACCGGACCCGTTTCGAGCTTGTACTGGTCGGCGTTCGCCTTCTGATAGATCTCAAACGGGGCATTGACGTCCAGATTGAGGAACTGCTTGAGGTTCTCCAGGCGAGTGACGAGCCCCCAGCGACCGGGGTACTCCTTCACGTTCGGCGGGTCCAGGAGGTCGCCAATCTCTTTGTAGGGGCTGTATCCCTCAATCACGACGGTGAAGCCGGAGGTCTTCGTTCCGCTCGCGCCGCCGAGGTTCATCCTCATGAAGTCGGGTCCGTAGATCGACTCGTAGTCCATCTCCTCGTACCCCCCCCCAGCCTCGGCGTCCTGCAGTCGCTGGGTCTTGCGCATCGTGGCGGTCTGCTGGAACTGGGCCGTGGCCAGATCGTCGGAGTAGTACATGGATAGCGTGGTCAGGAACAACTGCTTGCGCTCGGGACGCGGGATCTGCATGATCGCCGCAACGTCGCCCCGCTCATAGGCGTCGTAGAGCGCCCGGTCTTTCGGGTTGGTCTTGGCGTTCGGGCTCGCCGACAGAATGAGCTGGTACAGCTCCGGGATCATCTCCCGGTACTGGAACACGGAGAAGTGCTTCTTCATGCTGGCGAAGAACTCGTCGGTCTGGCCCTTGACGCCGCTGTTCTGGGTCACAGCCTTCTCGGCCTCGGCAACCACGCGTTTGGCCCTCGCGCGGGTGTCGTCGCTCTTGGCGTAGCTGACCCGGTCCAGGCCGACCCGCCCCAGGCACAACAGAGACACCGCCAGCATCATGAGGGCCGCCCCGATGAAGTACTTCATCTTGCCAGCCCAGGCCATGGACCTCGCCACGGTGCTGGGCAACAGGTTGCTCTCGATGCGCGCCATGCCCAGGCCCTGGAGACCCAGGCCGTAGACCACGGCGAAATCCCCCACGTTCTCATGGAATTTCGCGGCCGACACGCCCGGCGAGATGGCCAGACGCTTGAAGGACTCCGGCTTCTCCACCGGAATCTGCAAGGTCTGCTGGAGGTACTTGACCAGCCCGCGGAGCCGCGTCCCTCCGCCCATCGCGATCACGCGAGTCAGTTTCACGTCCGGATTCGAACTCGTATAGAAGCCGAGAGACCTCTGCACCTCGGACGCCAGATCGGTGAACACCGGACGCATCGCCTGGAAGATCTGGCGGGCGTACTTGCTCACCGGCGCCGTCCGCTTGAGCTTCTCGGCCTTCTCGAAGCTGAGCTTGAACGTCGAGGCGATCGCGTTGGTGAAGGCGTTGCCGCCCATCATGATGCATCGCTGCCACACGCCTGAGGCCGTGCAGACGACCAGGTCCGTGCTGTCGGCCCCGATGTTCACGACCACCGTCGCCCGCTTGTCGGAATTCGCCAGGTCCGGCCGGTCGAACAGCAGATAGTTGTACAGGGCCATCGACGCCATCTGCACGTAGCTGACCGACAACTCCTCCCGATCGAACGGCTCCATCACCGCGCCGACCACGTCGTTCTTGATCGCGAACAGCCCGACCTTCTTTTCTGGGCTATCAGGATCGCTTAATAACTGATAATCCCATTGCACCTCGCTCATGTCGAACGGGATCTGCTGGGCGGCCTCGAACCGCACGATCTCCGGGAGTCGCTTGGCCTCGACCGGCGGCAGCGTAACGAACCGGGCGAAGCTGTTCTGGCTCGGCGCCGAGATGATGATCGGGTCGAAGCCCAGATCGTTGCGCTGGACGAACTGTCGCAGGCTCACCGCAACCAGCTCTTCCCGCTCGGCGGCGCCGACCCCGCTGCTCGAAAGGATCTTGCCGTGCGGAACGTGGTCGAAGCCGATCACCTGAACCACGTCCCCGACCGCCACCAGATGCAGCGCCTTGAGGGAGTTGTTCCCCAGGTCAATCGCCCAAATCGCATCCGATGCTGCTGCCATTCGAAACCTCCAGCCAATCGATACGCCTATTATGCGTGGGTCTTGTTAACATCGACCCACAGTCATATCATTATACCACATGATGACCAGCTTTGCCATTTTAACACTCGGCTGCAAAGTGAATCAGTACGAAAGCCAGCAGATTCGCCAGCTTCTCGAAAGCTGCGGACTGCGTCTGGTGGACCTCGCGGACTCGCCGGAACTCGTCGTGGTCAACAGTTGCTGCGTCACGCACACCGCCTCGGCCAAGAGCCGTCACCTGCTCCACCAGGCCGGGAAACAGAACCCGCAAGCCATCATACTCTGCGGCTGCCTGCCCGCCGCTCCGACAGGCGAACTGACCGTCGTCGGGGAGAACATCCATGTTGTCAAGGACCGATGCGAACTCCCGGCTACCCTGAGCCGCCTGGCTCGCACCGAATCAACCACCCCAGATTCGAATCACCCTGCAACCACCGTCATTAGACCACAAAACGATGCCAAAGTCAAGTCCAAAAACGACTTACATCCAGACCAGGATTTGCCGGCCCTCGCATCGTTTCATGGCCAAACTCGTGCATTTCTCAAGATCCAGGACGGTTGTGATGGTCCGTGCCTTTACTGTATCATACCGACGGTCCGCCCGGTTGTTCGATTCAGGAATCCCGGGGAAATCCTCGCGGAGGCGAGGGCTCTCGTGGCCGCAGGACACAAGGAGATCGTCATAACCGGCGTCCACGTCGGCGCTTACGGCCAGACCACAGCCCGCCGTCGCCGGTGGTCCACCGATGAGAATCCCCACCTAGCCGACCTGCTGGACAAGGTCGCGCAGGTCCCCGGTCTGGCCCGCGTCCGTGTCAGCTCGCTGGACCCAGCGGACGTGACGCCGCGACTGCTCGACGTCTTCGGCTACCATCCTAACCTGATGCCACACCTGCACTTATCGCTCCAGTCCGGCTCGGATGCGGTCCTTCGCCGGATGGCCAGACCCTACAGTGCCGACGAGTTCCGAACCAAGGTCGCACTCGTCAAGGACCGCCTGGACCGGCCTGCGATTACGACCGATATTATCGTCGGCTTCCCAGGTGAGACGGACGCGGAGTTCGAGGAAACAGTCGCCCTTGCCCGGGAAGTCGGCTTCGCCAAGATGCATGTCTTCGCCTTCTCGCCGCGAAAAGGCACGGCAGCCGCCACAATGCGACCACAGGTCGCACCGCCGGTCATCAAGGCCCGCTCGAAGACTCTCCGCGACCTCGACCGCGACCTTCAGACCCGCTTCCGGGCCCAGTTCCTCGGCGAGACCGCCCAGGTTCTGATCGAGGAGAGCGCTGACGGCTCCCCCGCCGGCCGGGCGGAACGCTACTTCGAGGTCCGCATAGGACGTGGGACGGATAAGACCAATAGGACGGATAGGACCGGCGTCAGCGAGGGCCGGGCCCGTGAGTCCTATCCGTCCGAGTCATCCTATTCTCCCGGCGAGATCGTCGCCGTCCGACTCGACCAGAACAGCCGCGACGCGGTCCTGGCGACCGCCATCCCGCAAATCGCTTGATCCCGCCGACGCGGACATCCCGTAGCACGGGCATCTTGCCCGTGAAGGGGCCCCCAAGTGCATCATTTCGAGTTTCGGGGGACCCAGTAGCATGGGCGTCCCGCCCATGACGATCAGGGATGTCCACGGGCAGGATGCCCGTGCTACTGAGCGGCTTCACCGAGCGTCTCTACCGAGCCCGCTCCCAGCACCGACGCTCTCAATCCAACGACCCACCCCCGCGAGAGCAAGGATCGCATGACTCCCAGTAGTCCTATCCGTCCAATCGGTCCTATGAGTCCCGATCTCCAAGACCAGCAGCGGACATTCGTCGGGCGACAAGCTTCGTTTACGCGACCGGCTCATTCTGCTATACTGGGCTCATGGACAGACTCGCATCGGCAAAGATCGACAAGAACGCCTTCTCCGTCGGCTCATTTCGCGACCCGTCGGACGAAAAGGCCTATTGGCTGTCCAAAACGCCACAAGAGCGGTTGCAGGCCCTGGAATTGATGCGTCAAATCGTCTATGGCTACGATCCGGCTACCACCCGACTTCAAAGAGTTTTTGAGGTTGCTTCCGGCAGGCATCAGGACCTCGCGGACCTGGAGCATCTGCCGTAGATACCGCCGGTTCGCAGCATGCCCCTAAGAGCCTGCCGAAGGGGCATATCATAGCACGGGCATCCTGCCCGTGAGGGGGACCCCAAATGCATCGTTTCGAGTTACGGGTCCCCAGTAGCATGGGCGTCGCGCCCATGAGTCTCAGGGGCATCCTGCCCCTGTATCGGGCTCATCCGGTTTTCGCGTGCTTCGGCGGTTCTTGGGGACCTGTCCCCAAACCCCTGAGATTTGTCGCTTTGGGCCAATAGCATGGTATGGACAAGAGGGCGACGCACCCTACACGCGGAGTCGGCACACCCTGTGCAAGCGAGCACGAAGCGGTCTCACCGAGGTTCCTGCCGACCGATCCAGAAGGGCCCAAGACATCCGCACTGTCGCGTCGTGCCGGCTTCCCGCCATGCTATTGGCGGAAAGCGGAAGATCTCCCTTGCACGACCGCTTTGGGCGTGCCTGGATCACGAAAGCACGCAAGAACCGGATGAGCCCTGTATTGCCACAGGCAGGGCCTGCCCCCGCGAAGGCGGGGGATGCCCGTGGTACTCACGGCCAGGACAGCCGTGCTACGGACCAGTCTCGCACGCTTTCCCCTTGCGGCCTCCCCTCTTCGCCTGTACCCTTTTCAAAGCAATAGGCAGCGTTGGAAGCCCCGTGCAGCAGGACAATTGCCGACAGGCCAGGTTGCGAGAATGGATGAGCAGCGGACATTCGTCGGGCGACAAGCAGAACTGAACCGATTCCGAGAGGTCCTGGAGGACCCGCGCGGACGGTCGGCACGGTTCTACTCAGGGGCATCCCGCATATGCACGCCTGTCGCGTTCGGTATGTGCGCAAATGCGTGAGGGAGGACAATTCATGGTGCTGCGTTCAAAGAATTGGCTTTCCTCTGCTGTGTTGTATGACAAGGACATGCATGCTGCGGTCGATGACATCCGACGACTCGCGAGACAGTATAAGGACGCAGGATCACCTGCGATATGGCGAAACCAACACAAATCAGGTCACCCCTGCCTGACGACTGAGGTGGCACTTCTCCGTCCAAACGAGATTCTTTTCTTTGGCATGGTCTTTCTCTGTGCAACCGCCACTCTCGCATACTCCTGGGCTACGGTGCCCATTGATACAGCGGCATGGGCCGACCTTGCTCTGAAAACGATCATCCCCATATTCGTACTGGGCATCAGCGTGGTCAATCTCACACGGTCCTTGAGCGAGAGCGGCAGATTCACCGGAGAGTACCTGAACGAGTCGTGTAGAATGTCTCTTTTCTCCCGTTTGGCGCTTCTTGCGGGATTAGCGGCCTTCACGGGGTGGTTGATGGGGAAGATATCGTTCTTTCCTTCGCTCCTCTCTGCCTTTGTTGCCGGCGGCTCAATCGGCGCGGCCATCGCGTGCTTTGCCATGCTGGCATTTATCATCCGCGAAACCATACGGTGCCTTGTGCCCGGTCAAGCAATCGAGGTGGTATCGCAATACGCGTCTGCGAAGCTCTGCCATGCTTATCTCAAGGAGGTCTATGTCCGCCTGTTCCAGTCGCGCCACAATGCCCATCTTGAGAAGTGGTGCGCAGAACATTGCAGGGCTATTCATCCCCCTTCGCGGTATTACGGGCACTATCTTCGTTCCACTCACGGCTCGGGCAGGAAAGGCGATTCTTGCGTCATACGATTGGAGAAGAAATCGTCCGATACAAACACGTACAAAGATTTCCACATCCAGAGGCTGGCCACGTTGGACAGGTATCTGAGCGAAAATGGCGCCGAGTTATACCTGAGCTCGCCACTGTACGACAGCGAACGAGACGTGCTCGGGATGCTCACCTTTTCCAACGGAGCAACGAATGCCGAATTACGCGCTGCCGTCGAGAGGATGGGTGCCCGGGCCGTAAGATTCCGCAGCATGGCCTTTGCAGAAGAGAGCGACGAATTCTGGGAAAGTCAGCAGAGCGCATTGGACGAGGCGATGCAGAGGGCTGTGGACAGGGCGGACCCCACACAGGTGCGTGCTTACCTCGACGCTGTGAACAAGCCCTTGAGAGTTCTCAGAAAGACACGACAGCGCAGGAGCATCAGAGACGTATATGGAGAAAACGTCCGCAGAGGGTATGATTTCCTTAGACTCTACTTGGTCGCGCTCGATGAGATCCTGGCCGGCCAAGAGCGAGGGCCCAAGCATCGTGCCAAGCACACATCCGCATTGGCCCGAGTACTCCTCAAGTCGATCTGGGAAGAGACGCACGTCATTCTCAAGGACATGGACTATCACACGATGGAGTTGTTCGCGTGGGTAGTCCGACAGATGTATCAGGCGATCCAGGAGGCAGGTGAGAAAGCTGGACCGCTGCAGGGTATGCGCGCGGAATTCGGCGGTTTCTACGCATTTGCCGATGGATGGCTCGAAGACGCTAAGTCAGAAGATGCAGATGCCGTCGAGAAGATGCGTTTGGTCTTGTATGACGGGTTAACCAAATGGCTGCTCGGCGCAATCGCGAAGAAGGATGCGGAACTCATCGAGCAATTGTGCGATGCTGCACGAACGATCGTGTTCGGGCATCGAGACGACATCACACTTGACCGAGGTTCTCTGGTCGTGCGGCACTTCGTCCTCGCGGGATACCTGATCGGCCATGCACAAGCGGACGGCATCAACCCAGAGGCAATCGAACGTCTATTTTGGGAGCGGCACTCGCATGATCTCCGTGTGAACTTCGACGATATTGTCACCTTCTATCGCACAAACCGTTTCCCACACAAGACGGTTGAACCATATCTGAGAATATTCTACCAACCGAAGAAGAAGACGATCGGCCTGCTAACCGGTAGTTCCAGTTCATCAGGTTTTGGCATGACCGGGCAACATGAGATGGCACTTGCTTTCATATACATGGGAGCACTTGTGCTCGCGGAGCGCTCCGACAAGCCTAAAGTCATTCCGCAGGATATGTCGTTCGAAGTCACCGACGCTGCCATAAACACGGTGGCCGATCTCTTCAAGGGCTCACGTCTCGACCATGGTATTGCACGTCTCACACCTTGGCGAGACGAGTGCAAGCAAGCGACCGGTGGGACTGAAGATAAAGCAATTGCAGATGCCAAGCTGAATGCGTCAAAAATGGATGAATGGCGAAAGGAATTCTGGGACGCCTACCTGACTTCATCGCCTGTACTGTCGTTGTGTCTAAGGAATCGGAACTACGAGATCAACAATACCGCACACACCGCCAATCTGCAGGCCCGGCTGCCTAAGATCGCAGTGATGGACTGGAAATACCCAATCAGCGGTGCAAGTGGGAGCGATTACGCAAGAGAATTCGCGGAGTATATGGAAGGACAGTTGCTCGCCCAAATGACTGCGAAGATCCGAGCGTCGCACGTCGAGGGAACACTCTCGGACCTTATGAAAAGGGGCGCCCAATGGCTGAGAACGACCGGCTGCGAGGGCGAGAACGCCGTGATTGTTGCGATGACCAAGCATGGTCCCAATAGCGAACTGTTCCGGGATGAGAGCTATGTGCCATCATGGAGGGAGGACATACAATCGCGAGGATTTGACGGGTTCTACGACGGATTCCCGGTCATCTGGTACAGGAGTAAAGACACCAAGGACGTCAAACGGGAACAGAAGGACTCCCCAGGAGAACGTGTCGTCGCGGTGAATCTGAGAGAATGGCAAGGAGTGAAAGTCCAGGAAAGGGTGATTACCCGACAGGAATTCGGTGAGTTGACAATCCGCACATGGACGGACAAGGAGATCCAAGATGCCCTTGATTCCAAGAAACTCGAGATGAAGGACGTGAACAAAGCCAAGGGCAGCTGTCCAGTGGACATTTCCCTCTATTGGGAGTTGTCTTCCTGTCGTCCACCCCACAGACGGATCTTCCAGATCAGGGGTCCTTCAAACGAAACCTCATCGGAGGACACTCCAAAGTCCACAGGACAATAGGGCTACACACAGACCACTCATTGTCCAGCCTACAGCCCCCCGCCTCCGGCCCGATTTCGAATCCGTGTCCGACCGTGTGAATCCGTGCCTGAACGTCGTTCTCGCGGCTGTCTTGCGACTGGGGACGGATCGGGCTATGATCGCCTGTGCCATTGCCGGCTACGTGTTGCCTGTGGCGTCTTTGGTCCTGTGAAAGGAGACCTACGTGGTTCTGCGATCCTTGCGTGTGACGTGCGTTCTATGTGTGTCCCTTCTGTTGGCGGGGGCTGCGTGTGCGACATCCGGCGTCATTCGTCCTGCCAAGTCGCTGCCTGAGACGACGCCTTGGGATTTGGTGGCGCTGAGCAAGGCACCCCAGTTCGAGTGGGCTGATCAGAATGGGGCCGTTCGGTCGCTGTACTATCATGGGCTTGCGTACAAGGGCAAGACTACTCGCGTGTTCGCTTACTTCGCCAGTCCGGCTACTTTGGGGACTGCGACGCCGGCGGGCAGGGGTTTTCCTGGCGTTGTGCTCGTTCACGGCGGAGGCGGGACTGCGTTCCAGGAGTGGGCACAGCTTTGGGCCAGGCGAGGCTATGCGGCTATCGCGATGGACCTGGCGGGCTGCGGGCCCGAGCGGAAACGACTCGACGACGGCGGGCCTGGGCAGAGCGACGAGGAGAAGTTCGGATCAATCACCCTGCCGCCCTCCGACCAGTGGACCTATCATGCGGTCGCCAATGCCATCCTGGCGCATTCGCTGCTGCGGAGTTTCCAGCAGGTCGATGCGAGGAACACCGCGGTCACCGGGATCAGTTGGGGTGGGTATTTGACGTGCATCATCGCGGGCCTGGACAATCGGTTCAAGGCCGCGGTGCCGGTCTATGGCTGCGGATTCCTGCATGAGAACAGCGTGTGGCTCGGGCAGTTCGAGAAGATGACGGCCCAGCAGAAGGACAAGTGGGTCCGCCTCTGGGATCCCTCCATGTACGTCGGCTCGGCGGCGATGCCGGTCTTGTTCGTCAATGGCACGAACGACTTCGCCTATCCGCTCGACAGTTGTGCGAAGACCTATGGCCTTGTCGGCAGACGCGACTTCCGCATCACGGTGAACATGCCTCACGGGCACCAGGAGGGCTGGCTGCCTGCCGAGATCGGGCTATTCGTCGATTCGCATCTGCGAGGCGGCAAGCCGCTGCCCAGGATTCTGCGTCCACAGATCATCGAGGGCCAGGCGGTCGCGAAGGTGAAGGCTGAGACGAATCTGGTCTCGGCGGTACTCCACTGCACGACCGAGACGGGGCCGATCAACAAGCGACAGTGGCAGACCGTTGTCGGCCGGATCGAAGGGAATTCCGTCATTGCCGCAGCGCCGCCCCAGGAGACGACCCTGTGGTTCTTCACCGTCACGGACGAACGATGGGCCGTGACGTCGAGCGAGGTCGTGTTCGCTGCAGAGCCGTGAGAACGTGTATGTGAAGGCAGGTCGTCGTAGCATGGGCATCTTGCCCATGGGTCGCAGGGCCATCCTGGCCCTGCCAAGACTGTCTTATTCTACGGGCGAGACGCCCGTAATACTCACGGGCAAGATGCCCGTGCTACTTCTCATACACGTTCTAAGAAGGAAATGCACGACGGAGGCACGGAGGACACAGAGCAGAGTGTCCGTCATTTCGCCTCCGGGCGGAATTGAGTCCGTGTTCATCCGCGTGAATCCGTGTCGAGGTCACGCTTCTCCGCTTCGATCTCGCGGATTCTCTGGTCGCGTTCTTCGGGGAAGTTCAGACGGGCGAACTCGCCGTGGAGCTGGATCGCTACGCGATCCCGTGCTCGTGCGGCTTCGACCTCGTCGTCGAACGGTCCGACATAGGCATGTTGTCTGCCGGCCTCCACTTTGCCATACCACTTGCCGGGCGCTTCTTTGCGTTGGAAGACGCCGATGAAACGCAGCGTCGAGTCCTTCCGGCGTCTGCGTCTGCGGGCGTTCTGCTCGGGCGTGCAGATGCACAGGTTGTCCCGACAGTTGTTCAGGCCATTGTCATCCCGATGGTGGACCCAGAGTCCCTTGGGCGGGTTCATGATGAGCCGGTGCATCCTGACGATCTCGCCGCGGATGTTGGTCGCGGCGTAGCACGTCCCGTGTGGCGACCCCGAGAGGAACCAGGGATGTCGTCTGAGCCAGACGTAATCGGCTGCATCGACCATCGCGATTTTGCCCTTGGTCAGCGGGATCTGGCAGACCACAGGACCGACGGGGTTGGACACCGCAGCCTTGGCGCGTCGCTCGCCACGAGCGCGGAAGTTGGGGCAGGTGCTGTGCGCGGGCACCCCGAGGATGTCGCCGGGGGCGTCGGAGTGGTTCGTGCAGATCAACAAGCCCGGCCAGCGGGACAGGATCAGGCGGAGCCACTTGCCCGCCGGCTTGCGGGCGTAGACGCAGCAGCGACAGTGGTTCGTGGGCCGTAACTCGGTCGGCTGGCTCTCGCGAGGCTCGTGTTCTGTCTGGTCCATCGGTCCTCTCCTCGCCAAATCGTCAATCATCAATCGTAAATCGTCAATCCGAAGGATCACACGGTCCCTCTACCCTTGCCCGATGTTGCACGAATTTGTCGAAAAATCTGCGTTCGCGAGGGAGGCGAAAACGCGATAAGTCCAGGTGCGGCGAGGAATAAAAAAAATCTCGCACCGAGGGCGTTTTGCCTTTTCAGATGTTGCACGAATTATGCTATTCCTACTTTCTTAGTAGGATTCTTTTCTCTGTGGCCTCTGTGTCTCTGTGGTGAAGATGCAGGGTGGCTGTCGGGCTTGGCGTCGGATAGGATAGTGCCGGCTTGCGAATGGACATGGAAAGGACGGGTTTGTGAGCAGCAACCGACGACATTTCGCCAATCGGGACCAGTGGCGCGCCTGGCTGGAGGAGAACCACGCCAGTGCGCAGGAGGTCTGGCTGGTCTTTCACAAGAAGCATACGGGCAAACCCGGCCTGGCCTACGACGACGCGGTCGAGGAGGCGCTGTGCTTCGGTTGGATCGACGGCATCCTCAAACGCATCGACGACGAGAAGCACATGAATCGCTTCTGCCCCCGGCGGGCGGGGAGCATCTGGTCCGAGCGGAACAAGGAGCGAGTTCGCAGGATGATCGAAGCGGGCCGGATGACCGAGGCCGGACTGGCGAAGATTCGCGAGGCGAAGAAGAACGGCCAGTGGGACAAGGCAACCGAGAGGCAGGACGCCGCGATTGTCCCCGCCGAGCTGACCGCGGCGCTGGCGAAGGACGAGCGGGCCCGTCTGAACTTCGAGAAGCTCGCGCCCACCTATCGCAGGCAGTTCATCTGCTGGGTGGGCACGGCCAAGCGGGACGAGACCCGACGTAAGAGGGTCGCGGAGGCGGTCCGAATGATCCGCGAGAACAAACGGCTCGGGATGTGACACACAGGGAGTGTATGAGAATCGAGTTCGGAGAATACGCGATTCGGGACTGGTCGGGCGGGGACGCCGGGGCCATCGCTCGCTACGCGAACAACCCCAACGTCGCGATCTGGCTGCGGGACCGATTCCCCTGTCCCTACCGGCTGTCGGACGCAAAGGTGTTTCTGGGGAAGGTCGCCCGCCAGAATCCGCAGACGGTTTTCGCCATCGCGACGCAGGAAGAAGCCGTCGGCGGGATCGGCCTGGAGTTCCGCGACGACGTGCATCGCTTCACCGCGGAGCTGGGCTACTGGCTGGGCGAGCCCTTCTGGGGACGCGGGATCATGACCGAGGCGGTTCGCGCGTTCACCGCGTGGTCCTTCGAGCACTTCGAGGTCCACCGGATCTACGCGTCGGTCTTCGACGGCAACGACGCATCAGTCCGCGTCCTGGAGAAGGCGGGCTTCCAGCGCGAGGGCCGGCTCCGCGCCAGCGTCTTCAAGCACGAGCGAATCCTCGACCAGTTGCTCTACGCGAGGATCGACGAACCAATCCGATGACGCAGTCGCGAGGAGACAGGAATGCCTGCAATGGACTATGATCGGGTCGCGCATCTGTACGATGCGTACGTTCAGACGGAGCTGGATGTCCCCTTCTTCCTGGAGGAGGCGAGGAAGACGTCTGGACCGGTGCTGGAGTTGATGTGCGGGACGGGCCGGGTTTCCACGCCGCTGCTCGATGCGGGGACCGACCTGACGTGTGTGGACAGTTCGGCCGAGATGCTGAATGTCTTTCGCGGCAAGCTCCGTGACAAGGACCTCTCGGCCGAGCTGATCGAGGCGAACGTGTGCAGACTGTCGCTGAACCGCCGATTCAACCTCATCTTCATCCCGTTTCACTCGTTCGCGGAGATCACGGACCCGGCCCAGCGGCGGCAGGCCCTGCAGGTCATCCGCACCCACCTCGCGCCCCAAGGACGCTTCATTTGCACGTTGCACAACCCGCCGTGCCGACTGAAATGGGTGACCGGCCAGAGCCGCAAGCTTGGCGACTTCTCGCTTCGGGACGGCAACACGCTCACGTTGTCATCCGTGGAAACCTACGATGCAACGTCGGGATGTGTCAGTGGTACCCAGTTCTACGAGGTCCGCAGACGAAACGGGATGGTCGTCGCCCGTATGGCGGTCGATCTCCGTTTCCGTCTTCACTCCTGCTGCGAGTTCCGGTCGCTGGCGGAGGCGGCGGGCTTCGTCCCGGTCGCTCTCTACGGGGACTACTCCCGCGCCTCGTTTGAGATGGAAACAAGCCCATTCATGATCTGGATATTCCGGAAGGCCGAGACGGGAGCCGCGTGCGAAGGTCAGAGAGCATTCGAGTGATTTGGTGCTGAGTCGATGCTGGCAAGGGTGTATCTTCCGTTGTACAGTGATTGACGCTGCAAAATGAGTGACAGAAGATGGAGGTCAACGTATGTCGAATCAGAGAGTGCCTACGAGAGCGACTGCATCTTCCGTACCGGTGTGCCTGCTGTTGGGCGCCTGCCTGGGGGTGACTGCGTGCGCCGGTGCATCAGCCCAGGGTGGTGGAATAACCTGGACGCACTTCACGATTGCCGACCCGCTGCCCGGTTCGTCCTGGGGGACCGGCGGGCTGCCGCTGGCCGATTTCGACGGCGACGGGGACCTCGACGTCGTCCTGTCGAGACGCGAGCCCAAGACCGCCTACTGGTTCGAACGCAAGGACGACGCCACGTGGATCCGACACACAATGGGCGAAGCGGACGGCCTGGCGAACGCCCTGGGCGCCGCGGCGCTCGACCTCAATCAGGACGGCCGGCTCGACGTCGTCTCGAATCGCGTGTGGTTCGAGAATCCCGGCGGGCTGACCGAGAATCCGGACAAGCCCTGGCCTGCGCACCCCTTCGCGGGCGGCGGGCACGACATCATCGCGGCGGACCTCAACCGCGACGGCCGGCTCGACATCGTGACCTACCACGGCACGGTCGTCTCCTGGTTCGATCCGGCGGCGGGCCTGAAGCAGACCGACATCGGCCAGGGCGACGAGAATCACGGCGGCATCGCCCCTCGCGGCGCTGGCGACCTCGACGGCGACGGCGATCTCGACATCGTCATCCCGCGCTACTGGTTCGAGAACCCAGGCAACGGGTCGGGCGTCTGGCTCCGTCACGAGTGGCCGCATCTGGGCGTGGAGAAGGCCTCCTACGGACCAAGCATGCGATCCTGGATCGTCGATCTCGACGCGGACGGACACAACGACATCGTCTACAGCGACTGCGACACAGGGCTCTCGCATGTCTACTGGGCGAGGAATCTGGGCAAGGGAGCCAGGTGGGAGAGACATCAGATCCCCGACCCCCCCACTGCCCCTGGCGATGTTCCCGGCACCGGGTCGTTCCACTCGCTGGGCGTCGCGGACTTCGACAGCGACGGCGACCTCGATATCTTCGCGGGCGAGCAGGAGGACCCGGACACGTACATGGAGTCCGGCGGCAAACTGGCCATGAAACCTCGCGGCCTGAAGGAACGCGGCGTGATCTGGCTCTCTTCCGGCGGCAAGCAGCCGACGTTCACGCCGGTCGTGATCCAGATCGACAATCCCGGCTGGCACGACGCCCAGCTCGGCGACGTGGACGGCGACGGCGACATCGACCTCGTCACCAAGATCTGGAACAAGGACGGCGCCGCGTATCACGCCGATTACTGGCGGAACGACACGCCGCGTCACTGAGAAGGGATTGCAGCCGATGGGACAACGAGGGTCCCGCCGGAGACGATCTATAACGATACTCTCGGGTACGGCTTCGAGCCGGGGGCGAAGATCGAAGGCATCGATCGCGGCGGCCACCCGCTCACCGGCGACTTCTGCACGTCGGCCGAGCCTTTCCACTTCTCCGTCGAACGCGAGTTTGCCCTAGGGCACGTAACAGACGATCCCCTCGTAAGTCCAGACGCTCGAGTAGTTCGCCTTGACGTACGCTGCCTCGTCTTCGTCGATGGTGTAGAAGTGCCGACCGGACACGCTGGACCAGAACCGGTGCATCGCGCGACTGCCCGCGGGCTGATACTCTGCCGGATAGACATAGAACGCGATCCCCTCGTAAGTCCAGGCGCCCGAGTAGTACGCGATGACGTGGGCCGCCTCGTCTTCGCTGGCGGTATAGAAATGCCCGCGGAGCGTGCCGGACCAGAACCGATGAACCGGAACGGACATCGGGTCCGTGCCGTCCGCCATCGCGTCAAAGACCGCGCCCTCATACGTCCACGAATCGGGGTAGGTCGCGATCACGAAGTCTCTCTCGTCCGGATTGGCGGTATAGAAATGCCCGGAGAGCGTGCTCGACCAGAACCGGTACACCGAGACCGTGGTCACCTCCGGCTTGGGGGCGATGTAGTTGACCTGGAGCACGGCGCTCTTGAGGGTGGCCCGCATGCCCGAGGCGTTCGTCTGGTCGATGTCCATGTAGAAGCACACCTGGCCGTTCGCCCAGAGGTTCGCGATCACATCGGAAGGCAGCTTGAATTCCGTGACAGACCACAGGCTCTCGTACCCGAGGATCTGGCCCACGTCGGGCCAGGTAACGGTGATCGGCGACTCCGTCGGACTGCACAACTGGCCCAGCTTGGCCCCGTTCGTCTTGGCGGCGGACGTCGAGGCGGGCGCCTCGGGCAGCGCGTAGATCACGTCGTCCTCGCCGGCCTCGACGTCGATCTTCCACGCGATGATCGTCACGGTGGCCGACTCGATGCCGGTCGCGCCCTTCGGGACCCGACTGGCAACGACATGGGTCCAGCCCCAATCCTCCGTGGAGTTGCGACAATAGGGGGAATGGTCGAGCACAGCGCCGGGCTCGACGAACCAGATCCCCCCAACCCAATCGTTGTTCCGGTAGTCCATCGTGTGCTTGACGGGCACGACGTCGGCACTCGCCGCGACCGCCCACAGCGCCACGCACGCTACGCACATGGAGATTCGGATCGTCTTCATCGTCCATCCTCCCGTACGGACCCCGTCTTTCGCCGGGACCGCTCTGCCCAGGACAGTCAGCAAGGCCGCTCCATGCCCCCGGTTGAACGGTCTGGAGGCCCTTGTCGAGCGTGCCCGCCGAGTGTCGGCGGCAGTCAACGTCCGGCGAAACGCCAAGTCCGACAACTCATAATGACGAACACTTCGTTGCCAAAGTCAACGTATCTTGCCGATCCAGTTTGTCTACCCTCGCATCCAGTGCGCGTCCGATATTCCTGATGCTCTATCATACCATTCCCCGACAGGCAGGTCAAGCGGAACCGGACGCGCGTCGTCAGGGCAATCGATGAAGAACTGGCCCTGGAGGGCCGCGTATTCTCCTTCAAACGAGAATGGCACATCCCGGGCGATGGAACCTGAATGATCCGGTCTGTTGACACGCCCCAGGACAGCCAGCAGCCTCAAGATCGCCCCCTCCTCGCACCACGGCCGGGCCTGGCAAGTCCGACCTCATTCTTTTTGCGTCCGATGTGTAAAATGGTCCTCGTGGGCGTGTTATGGGGTGAGAGCGCTCTGAAGACCCGGGTTTGTGAGCTGACGATGATCGAAGACGAAGTCCTGAAATGGCGGTTCAAGCGGGGAAGCCGCGAGGCCCTGTCCCGCATCTACGAGAAGTACGTGCACCTGCTGCTGAGCATCGCGATGGGGCTCCTGAACGATCCCCATGAGGCTGAGGATGTCGTGCAGGACGTGTTTGTCTCCTTCGCCAAGGGGGCCGGGGATTTCAGGCTCCGCGGCAGCCTCAAGGCGTATCTGGCGACGAGCGTGGTCAACCGCGTGCGGGACCGGGTTCGCCGCGAGCGGGTTCGGCAGGGTCAACGGGATGGGTCGAGTGCCACACTGCTCGATCTGTGTGAGCCGGACGAGCGCCTCGTGTACGGCGAACGCTGCCGACGGCTCGCCGCAGCCCTCGCCCAACTGCCCTACGAACAGCGGGAAGTCGTCGTCCTGAAGATCAAGGACGACATGAAGCTCAAGGAAATTGCCCGCCTCCAGGGCATTTCGATCAGCACGGCTCATGGGCGGTACCGCTATGGAATGGACAAGCTCAGGGCCCTTTGGGATGGTGAGGTCTGAGAATGAATACGAAAGACCGATTCGAAGACATCGTCAGGAAAGACTTGGAGGTCCGCGCGGGCGACGAGACGTACGGCCGCATGCACCGCACCGTCCTGGCCGCACACGGACCGACGGAAAGAACGAAGACACCGACATTCGCAAGGAGATTGCTCATGGATAAACCAGTTGTGAAGTTCGCCCTCGCAGCGGTGGTCGTGGCGGCGGTGGTATTGGGGTTGTTCGAATTCCTCAGTCCGGGCAGCACTTCCGGCGTGGTGTGGGCCGACGTCGCAAGGAAGGTGCAGGCCAGCCGGGGCGTCATCTTCCGGGCTGTCAGTCGGGACACGCCGGACCCGCACGGCAGCGAATTCGACTACAGGATCGACCGCTACACCGCCATGCAGTCCCGCCTCGACAAGTACAAAGGAGACAAGATCATCACCAGCATCTATGGCGACTGCAACACGAAGACCGTGATCCTGGTCGACCACATTCACAAATCCTATGTCAAGATGGCCCCCGAAATGCCGGATGCGCTGAGAATGGACCCCAACAGCATGGTTCAGAGGTTCCTGTCCTGCAAGCACACGGAGTTGGGTCAGCAAGTCATCGACGGGGTGCTCTGCGAGGGAATCGAGACCACGGACCCCGCTTTCCACGGAGACAAGAACCCGCCGGAGACCCTTCTGGCGAGAGTGTGGGTAAGCGTGGAAACCGGCTACCCCGTGAAGATCGAAGGCGACTACGCCAGGGACAACGGCCGGAGACGTTTCACATTCCTTTGGGATCAATTCCAGTGGGATGCCGAACTGGACGACGGCGTGTTCGAGCCCAACATCCCGGCGGGCTACCTCGACATCTCGCCGTGAGGGACAGACGCGAGTACACGAGTCTTCCAGGCCGGGCAGCGGAGCCCGGCCTTTTTTCTGCGCATGTCACTCGCCCAAAGCGTATAGATGCCCTGCGGTTCGCAGGTAGATCTTGTGCTCGGCAATCGCGGGCGTGGCGAAGATCTTCTCGCCGAAGTCGTTCCTCGCGAGGACCTTCAACTCGTCGGCCACCTGGATGACCGTGACGACGCCGCGTGTGCTGGCCGCGATAATCTTGTCGCCGGCGGCAACGGGAGATGCGATGTACTGACCCGATGCCCCGATTCGTTCCTGGAAGAGTTCCTCGGCGGTGGCGGCTTCCAGGCAGGTGAGAATCCCGCCGTCGCGGAGGAGGTAAAGCCTTCCCTGGCAGTACAGCAGCGAGGGCGTCTCGGGAACGCCGCGATGGATCTCCCAGGCGACGTGCGATGGGCGGGCGTCCCCTGTCGCGCCGGGGCGAATGGCCGCCAGACCAGGCTGACTCTTGGCGGCAAAGCTCGCCATCGCCTGCATCCATTCCGCTTCGCTGATGACCTGGTTCTTGTCCTGATCGAAGATCCTCAGCAAAACGTCCATGTCGTGGACGGGCAATCCGTAGCCTGGATTGTCCTTGGGCAGTTCCGGCCGCTGAATGAAGGCAAAGCCTTCCGTCATCTCGTCCCGCTGGATCTGGTTGTCGTGATTTCGGTCGAACTCCCCGACGGTCATCTTCCAGGTCGCAGCCGCATCCAGGTCGGTGTCTCCGCGTCCGCCCAAGGCCGCGGCGCCGGCAAACAGGAGCCCTTCCCCTGTCACAGGGACGCCGACCGTCTCGTCGGAGAAGCCGCCGGCCCACCAGATCTCCTCGCCCGTAGCGGGATCGTAGGAGGTCAGTCGTCGAGAGCCCAGCACGATCAACTCGTCCACCTCCCCGTGGCGCCAGATCATGGGAGTGGACCAGCCGGCCCGGAATAGGGGTCGCGGCGCTTGCCAGGCCGTTTCACCGGTGTCCCGACGGATCGCGAGCAGACGGGAGGAACCGCTGTCACCATCCTGGATCAGGATCACGTTGTCCCTGTACAAGATGGGCGAGGTCGCGACGCCGTACTTGCTGGGAGGCATGTCGAGCTTGCGCTGCCAGACCTCGGTTCCCGCATGATCGTAGCAGATCAGCCCATAGGTCCCGAAATAGACGTAGACATGCTTGTCGTCCACCACCGGCGTGGAGGACGCGGCGTTGTTCAGGGCATGGAAGCTCCCTTCCGTCTGGGCCTGGACGACCCGTTTCCAGAGGATTTCGCCATTGTCGCGATTCACAGCGATCGTGGCGAGTTCTCTTTGGTTCCCCCGATCGAAGGAGGTCAGGAAGATGCGGTTCTCCCAGACGACGGGAGACGAGTGCCCCGCCGGGATGGCGGTCTTCCACAGAACGTTCGAGTCCGGGCCAAACTGAACGGGAATGCGGTCCGCCTGCGCGACGCCCTGCCCGTTGGGGCCGCGGAATCGACTCCAGTTGGCCTTCGCCTGTTCGCCCTGCACCGTCAGACTGAACGAGAGAACCACCATTGCAGAGAAGACTACAATCGATGAGCAACGTCTCAATCGCATGAACTCTCCTACCCTACCCACTCCACAGAACCGCGATAGCATCCGACACCGCCCTTCACCGGGAGGCGGACGCAACCACCATTATGGCAGAAATCGATTCCCCGCGATACGAAAACCGCTGGGCTCGGTGTGCTACAGGGAAAGAAAGATCTTTCTGTGGTACGATGCGTTCAATGATGGAAGACCGGCTACTGATCTGGCGATTCAAGCGCGGCAGCCAGGACGCCCTGCGGCGGATCTACGAGAAGTACAGGCTCGATCTGCTCAAGCTGGCCGTCTCGCTGGCGGGCGAGGTCCATACTGCCGAGGACGTCGTCCAGGACGTCTTCGTGAGTTTCGCCCAGACCGGCAGCAGGATCAGACCGACCGGCGATCTCAAGAAGTACCTCGTGACCTGCGTCGCCAATCGGTTTCGCAATCGCAGGCGCGATTCGGCGAGGCATGAGACCTCCGGCCTCGACGGGGCGGAACAGATCGTGTTTGGGGCCAAGAGGCCGGAACAGTGGGCCATCCTGAACGAAGAGCTTCGTTCGTTGAGCGAAGCGATGGCTCAGATCCCCTACGAGCAGCGGGAGGTGATCGGTCTGTACATGGAGGGCGATCTGACCTTCCGCCAGATCGCGGCGATTCAGAACGCATCGATCAACACTATCCAAGGCCGATACCGGTACGGCATGACGAAACTGCGGTCGCTCTTGAATGGCGAGCTCGAAACATGAGACCAGCAGACGACATAAGACGTTTCATCGACAAAGCGGCCGTCGGCACGAATCCCGACACGGACAGAGCCGTGCTGGAGACGGTGCTGAAGGCCCATGAAGAGGCAACGGATCGGATCTCGGCCACAGCACGGCCGAGCGTGAGGAATATCATCATGAAGAATTCATACGTCAAATTGGCTTTGGCGGCGGTCGTCGTTCTGGCCGTGATCCTGGGGTTGTCCGAGTTTCTGGGCACTGGTCGCACATCCGGCGTGGTCTGGGCGGAGGTCCTCGATAGAACAGAGCAGGTCCCCGTCGTCATTTTCGACATGACGGCGGAGATCGCCGAAGGGCAGGGACAGCCGCTCGTGATGCCCTCGAGGAACTACGTGGCAGGCGACTACGGGACCCGGTCCGACATCTTCATGAACGGCGAGCTGATGGCCATCAAATACAGGCTCCCCCAGAAGAAGGTAGCCTATCAAATCCGCGTGGACCAGAAGAAGTACTGGCATTTCGATCTCTCCGAGAGAGAGGCCGCGATGGGACGTGCCCCCGACGATCCGAGGACCTGGCTCAAGACGATCCTCTCCGGCGATTACACGAAGCTGGGTCGGGCCACGATCAACGGGGTCGTCGCCGAGGGAATCGAATGCAGCCGGCCGGAGTTTGTCGGCAGCGACGGCGTCCTACGCCTCTGGGTGAACGTGGAAACGAATCTGCCCGTTCGCATCGAGGTGGAAATGCGGGAAACGGAAGGCGGTCGGATGAAACCACAGAAGTTCGTCATGGAGAACTTCGAGTGGAACGCCCAACTGGACGAGAGCCTCTTCGAGCCGAATATCCCGGCCGACTATACGCCGGGAGAGGACCCGAGAACCGCCCAGGCTCGACAAGAAGAGACCGAGCCCTTGGCTCTGACAGAACAGGAGAAGGCGGCACAACCGCAAATCAAAGAGACTGTCACGTTGTTCCTTCAGGCGTGCAGCAAGCAGAATTGGGACGAGATGCTCAAATACGCTCCCGGTTTGGCGAAACTCCCCGCCGGGACCCGAGAGGCCATCGACACGCACATGGGCGGGTTGACAATCATAGAGGTGGGTGAACCGTTCAAAGACGAATCCGGCGTCTGGCGAGTCCCCTGTCAGATCAAATGGAAGGGTCGAGGAACTGACGGCAAGGAGATCCGCGTGCAATACGACGAGACTCTCGGTCGATTCGTGGTCTCCGGCGGCATCTGAGTCAGCATCGATTCACAGGGCGGCGAAGTCATGCACAAGGCCGGATCAGCAAGGGTTCGGCCTTTTCTCGTTTGGTTCGTCACAGAATTGCCAAGCGGACAAATACGGATTCCGACGCTTCGCGTCGGGAGTTTGGCGCGTTGAGCCACCGGCACAAAAGGGGCGTTGCACGCCCCCTGCCGCGTCCGGTCCCACAGGCGAACGCTTCGTTCGCGTTCAACCGGAGGCCGCAATGCGATAAACTCCCCTCGCACGACCGCTTCGGGCGTGCCTTGTTTGGAGTACCGCGTTTACGCGGGTCCAACAGTGCGACGGGCTTCGTATCCTGGGGTCGTCTGGAGAAGAACCGGCTGCGCCGTAAGACTCTTCAACCCGCCTGAAGGCGGTACTCCAAACGGGCCTCGCCCGACGCAACGCTCCGCCAGGGACACATCGAACGGTCCTACGCCGACGCACAGACAGACGTGTCCCTCCGATGACACTGAGCGATCCCCGGAATTCCGTGAAGGGCCTTTTCTTTTGCGCGGGGGAAATCCGCCGACGGTATACTAAATTCGCGAGCCGAGCGTGGTACAGGGTGAAAATGGCCGTTTTTGAACCTGTGAGCGGGCAACGATGCTGGAAGATGAATTGCTCAAGTGGATGTTCCGGCGGGGCAGCCGCGACGCGCTGGCGCGAATCTATGAGAAGTATCTCGATTCGATGCTGACCATGGCGGCGGGCCTGCTGAACGACGCAAGTGCGACACAGGACCTCGTGCACGACGTGTTCGTCTCGTTCGCCAAATCCGCGCCGAGCTTTCGCCTTCGCGGCAGTCTGAGCGGCTACCTGGCCACCAGCGTCGTCAACCGCGTGCGGGATTACCAGAGGCGACGGTGCAGAGCACGTAGGGTGGGGCTTGCCCCGCCAGAGAACGCCACGGCGACACCTGCGGACACGGTGATCTTCACCGAGCAGGCCGGGCGGCTCAGCCAGGTCATCGCCCAGTTGCCCGAGGAGCAGCGGGAAGTCGTACTGCTGCGACTGACGGCCGACATGAAGTTCCGCGATATCGCAAAGATGCAACAGGTTTCGATCAACACGGTTCAGGGCCGCTACCGGTACGGCCTGAACCACCTGCGGTCGATGTTGAACGGCGAGGTGGACGAATGAAACCGAAAAGAAAAGTCGAAGAGGCCATCCGACGAAAACTGCGGTTCACCGCCGGCTCGACGTTCCGCGACCGACTGTGGGCGGAAGTCATAGACACACACGAGGAATTCACCAGCACGAGACCGGTTCTCCACGAGCCGGACATAAGGAGAAGAATCATGAGGAATCCAATCGCAAAGTTGACCTCCGTCGCGGCGGTGATCGCGGTGGCGGCGCTGTCGATCGTGTTCTGGGGCCGGCTCAACACGCCCGCCTATGCCATCGAGCAGACGGTCGAGGCCCTCCAGAACGTCCGATTCCTGCACATCATCGGACGTGACGAGGCAGGCGAAATCAATGATGAACGATGGATCGAGATCGGGGAGGACGGCTATCAAGTCCGCTATCGGCAACAGAATCCGTCTTCGGTGATCGAGGAACATCCGGGCGCTCCTTCGATGGTGATCGAGGACGGCGAGTCCACCGCCGTGTATCGTCAGGAGAAGAAGGCGGTGATCCTCTACGACCGCAGGGAAAGGCAGTACCAGTGGGTCGGCCAGTTGGGAAAGGCCTTTGACAACCTCCTGCAGGAGGGCAAGATCCTGGAAGAGAACAGCGAGTACCAGGGCCGGCGGGCCCACAAGGTATGGTGGCCGTACATGAGCAGAGCATGCTACGTCGATCCCGAGACGAAGCTGCCCATGGCCATCGGCAACACGGAACTGGGTTACGAGGAGCCTCCGGCCGGCACCTGGGAAATCACGATTCCCGACGGCTTTGTCGTCGTGGACAAGCGGCCGGGCGCGGCGCCCACGACAACCCCGGATTGGCTCATTGCGGAGGAAAACGCAGGAGAGGCCAAGGGAGAGAGTTTTCGCCAGGGAGTCGAGGCTCTCATCCGCAGCGACTACGCAGAGGCCGCAAAGCAGCTTGAGCAGGCTCTGGGATGCGACCAGGGCAATCGCGTGAAATCCGTCATGTAGCGGCCGCGTCGTTGTCGCGTCGGAAGCCCAGGACGGTCAAGAGATAGTCTCTGTCGTAGGCCGCTTTG
>Ga0209200_1000072_pt1 | contig 114112 bp, 69 predicted proteins | sample AD_UKC033_MetaG_FD_184406 | JGI IMG/M metagenome (GOLD analysis project Ga0209200, IMG submission 184406) | Active sludge microbial communities of municipal wastewater-treating anaerobic digesters from USA - AD_UKC033_MetaG (SPAdes) (version 2) | ecosystem: Engineered > Bioreactor > Anaerobic >...
CGGAGAACCTCGCCCGCATCCGGCGGATCAGCCTACTGTTGTTGAAGCAGGAAAAGACCTGCAAGCTGGGCATCCAAAGCAAACGAGCCAAAGCGGCCTACGACAGAGACTATCTCTTGACCGTCCTAGGCTTCCGACGCGACAACGACGCGGCCGCTACATGACGGATTTCACGCGATTGCCCTGGAACCTGTTTGCCAAACCGCGCGCTGCTCTTTGGGTGATCTGTCTTCAGCGTGTCGAGGATGATACTGGCCATTTGGCGGAAGAGTTCGCCCGTAGATTTCTCTATGTGTTTCTGGAATTCAGGGTCGATCCCTTCCATGAACGTCCAAACCATCTCGTGCTGAGCCAACGGGACGACGACGGCTTCGTAACTATGCTTGATGGAAGCCGTGTTATTCATGAAATACAGGGGGAAGTCATCAGCAATACCAAGTACCTCGAATGAAATCAGTTGGGGAAAATGCTCCGTCTCGCCAAATCCAGCAATGACCACGCCTGCCCCCAAGCCGCTCTGCGTAAGCCGTCGACGCGTGAGGACTTCGACTGCAAGGTCTACGATTCTTCTCGCCGTGTATTGAGACATCGGAAGCTTCTCAAAGACTCGTTTCCGGACTTCGCCGATGGTCCCGGCATAGCTTCTTCGAAGTTTGGCGATTCGTTCAGGTGTCATTTTATCGAGAGGAGGCCATTCCTTCGATTTGCGAAGCTCATCCGCTATCAGATTGGCAAACATCCGCTTCACCCCATCTGGCGTAAGGCGCTTCTCCTCGTGGTAGGAGGCGTTGACGCCTTCCTCGAACCTCTCGCGCACGTGGCTGAAGAACAACTCAATGGCCGAGTTCATGTACCCGTTCTGAAGTTCCCTCGGAAACATCGCATGGACGCCCCGAAGAAACCGGAGAAAATCACGCCCATAGTCATCAAGCTTGGGGAAGACCTTATCTGAAAGCTCCGCGCGATAGCATTTTATGACGGTTTCCCAGGGCACTCCGAGAAGACCAGCATTTCCATAGACCATGATACCTACGGGTGCAATCAGAGAGAGCTGAAACATCTTGTCGGCAGACTGATAGATCTTGCCGGCTCCCCGGCTCACAGTCACAGCACTATCGGCAGCCAAGGCTGCTCCACTTGCGTTCAACACAGCTATCTCGGCAGTCATCTACAGATCCCTCCTGTGCTCATGCGTTCGTCTCATGCTCGGCTGTCACGCGAAAGAAGGAAACGCGCGGAGTCTTCTCCTCCTCCTGTCCCAGTTCTGTCGGCTCTTCGATTTCGCCGGCCGACGCATCCATTTCGGTCATCCGCATTTGTCCAAGCTCCATAGTACCCCAGTCTCTTCGTCGCAGCTTCGTGGTGTATTATGACTGAGGTCGCCCGAGCAAGCAAGGGGAAAAACGGTTGTCATCAGTCGCTGGTTGGTTGTCAGTGGCTGGCATCGATTACAGATGAAACCGCGGAGCGGGAACTGTCTCGGTGTTGTTGTTAGTTCGCGTCAGTGAGGATGTAGGCAATGCGATTGGGGATGGGTGCAGAGGAACAGATCGGCGAGACGGCTGGGCTCGCGACCAGTGAGATCTTGACTCGTCGGCTCGGTAAGGGCGGACGCAGGCAAATCATCCTTCATCGATCACCGAAGGATTTCCATCGTTCGACGGCAGATCTCCCGACCCCAGTCGGTCCAAATGCCCGACCCCCAGTAGCGGTAGCAACTGGTCTGGCTCGTGAGCAGGTGGAACAGGGCCTTGCGGTAGCGAGGGTCGGATGTCGGGACGTCTGGACGGAGCATTTTCTCGTTGAACATCACGCTGGCGGCGGCCATCGGCTCCAGGACGTCCTTGTAGCCGCGGACCCAGGAGATGTTGTTCGTCCAGCTTCCGCCCTCGACGTGGAACCGCGAGTCCTCGCGGGACAACTGGTCGATGGTCTGTTTCAGGGCTTCCGGCCCGGCCCCCGGCTGGAATCGCTGCCAGATCCGATGCTGCATGATCGGCTGGATCTCGGGGAAATCCTCCTCGCGAACGCCGAGCGAGTCGAGATAGTCGAGGTACTCGGTGACATTCACCGTGGGCGTCGGCGTCCCGCTGCACTCCTGCATCACCTGCACGTACTTGGGCGGGAACTCGTTCATCATGACACCGCCGTTTTCGCCATCAGCGATCTGCGCGACCAGCGAGGGGATGGAGACGGAAAAAGGCAAATCGGAACCAGAAGTTGAGAAGTTGAGAAGGTCAGAAGGTCGGACAGTCTTGCCTTCTTCCACGCTTACCTTCTCACCTTCTACCCTTCTCACCTTCTGTTCTTTCGGGCCCGATCTGCCTTTTTCCGATCCGAGGCCCAGCTCGACCCGGCCCAAGCCCAGCGCCTCGAAGTACGGCTGCATCTGACCGACGAGCTTCGTGTCACTGCCCTGGGTTTTGATGATCGCAGTGATCGAGAGCGTCTGGCCTTGCGAGTTGCGGGCGACGAGCTTGTGCGGGCGGTGGGGGTATTTGAGAGACCGGCCGTCTTCGACGTGCTCGACCGTGTGCTCCTGGACGAGGACCCAGCGATAGCCGTTGTCCTTCAGCGTTCGGACGAACTCGTAGAACACATCGGGATGGTTCGGGAGCGCCATCTCCGCGGGCGAGAACCCCTGCACTCCGGCCAGGGCCTCCGCGCCGAAGAGGACCGCAAAGAAGTGCCGCCAGGCCTGGACGTGGAGCCGGAAATCCTGGACGGGAGTCGAAGGCGCGACCGCATGGCCCCAGGGACAACCGAGCCACTCGACGCAGTGGCGATACCGCGGATCGCACGTGATCAGGCGGAGGTTCTCGAAGACATCGTCCAAGCCCATCGCGTGCAGGCCGTGCAGCAGCGTGCCCGAGTAGTCGAGCATCACGCGGGGCTCCTTGCCTTCGGAAACGAGTTGGGGGATGAACTCCCCCATCCGCTTGTAGCACCAGTGAAAGACCTTCGCGTTGTGGTTGTCGCCCACATTCGGGTGGTCCATCATGTGCTTGAGGTTGCTGACGATCGGGGCTCGCGAAAGCTCCTGATCCGGGTCGGGAATCAGCGGCTGGTGCATGTGCAGCGCGATCGCGCAGGCGCTCTTGACTCGCGTCCAGTCGATGGTGCTTTCGCGACGACGATGGGCGGCCTTCGCCACGGCGTCGGAGATCATTGTCTCCGAGCCGCACAGGTTGGGCAGGCCCTCAATGTATGTGGGTAGATTCATGGGTATGGAGTCTACTCCATCCCCAACTCCCGCTTCAACTGTCTTTCTGCCTCGTGCCAGATATAATCGTCTTTGCCCTGGGGGCAGCCATGCTGTTGCCAGAGTTTCTTGGCCCGCCCGGCGATTTGATCGTGCGTCAGGGTCCGCGCCGGCGCGAGTGCCGGTTTGGCCTCCTGCAATTGCAGGGAGGTGACCTCCTGCCCACGCTCCACGCCCACAGGCCCCAGTTCGCCGCTTTCCTTCTTCTCGGGTACGGCGGACTTGCCCCCCTTCCCGGCTGTTTTACGAGATTCTCTCTTGGCCATGATCGGCTCCGTAACGATGTATTCTCAGCATTCCATGCGACGGCGCAGCCGTCGTGGAACAAACATGACCTCTACGAGCAAGATGCGTCTGTCGTTCAGAGGAAATCTCCGGCTCATCCGGTATGACGCCCGCAGACATGCAACTGTGAAGGGTACGCCAGCATTCTCGCCAGGGGGTATGGCTATGAGAAACCTTATAGATCGTCCACTGGGGAAGACGCTCGCCACCTTGCCGGCAAGTTCTGCGAGCACCGGTACTTCAACATCACCAACGGTATGGAGGCCCAGATCCTGAGAAGCCCGACGTTCTCGGACTATCCCTTCTCGATGGGGCAGCTCTCGCCGGACGGGATCGCGACGTTTCACTTCGCGCGGGACGAGATCGCCCGGGCGATTCGCAACGACGCGGTCCGCCTCGCGCCCTTCGTGACGATGGTGACGCAGTCGGCCACGGTCAACCATGGCGGTGGCCTGCGGAAGAGTCGCGAGCGGGTCTACGCCAATCCCTGTCACTATGCCCAGTCGATGTTCGCCGCGCTCGGGGAAGCTGCCCCGGTCAGAACGGAGCCGACCTGTTCATCGGAGAAGTCGCCGCGGGTCCTGCCGGAACTGCGAAGCGCCGAGAAGGAATGGACGTACCGAACCCTCGATGTCCTGGCCGCGAGGGCAAACGACGGGAGCCTGCTGCTATCCATCGTGCACAAAGGGACACAGACTCCCGCTGTCCTGGAGATCACCTTGAACGACGTGGACTCGGCTCGGAACGCAGAGATTCGAACCCTCGTCGCGGACGTGCCGTGGGCGGTCAATGCGATGGAGGCGCCGGAGGCGATCAAACCCATCGCAAGCACGAGGGAATTCGCCGACGGCAGACTGTCGCTTCCGTTGCCGCCGTACAGCTACGCGCTGGTGCGAATCCCGCGATAGCCGTCGTCGGACTCACACGTCCGAGCGGGTGAGATTGTCGAGCTCCAGGGACAGCGGATCGGTCGTGTGTCGCATCAGCTCGATGCCCCGGCTGAACGTGCAGACGCGCCGGACCTCGTCCATCGTCGTGACGCCCAGCGCCGCCTTCTCCAGGCCGTCCTGGGCCATTGAACGCGTCCCCTTCTTGCGGAGGCAGTCGGTGATCTCGCGGTGATGCGAGCTGGACCGAATGTAAGTCGCGACCTCGTCGTCCACCTGGGCGACCTCGAAGACGCCGGTGCGGCCCCGGTAGCCATACGAGTAGCACGCCGGGCAGCCGATGGCCCGCATGAGGTGATCCGGAACCTCCATCGCGGATTGTGCGAACAGCTCCCGGTCTTCGTCGCCCAGCGCGATGGGCTGAGAGCAATCGGGACAGAGCCGGCGGATCAGGTTCTGGGCGATAATCAGACGCAAGGAGCTGCCAATGACTTGATGGGGCACGCCCAGATAGTGCAACGCGTCGATCGCACCCGCGGCGTCCTGTGCGTGGATCGTCGCCAGCACGAGCCGGCCGGACAGTGCGGCGCGGGCCGCCACCATCGCGGAGTCCGCGTCGCGGATCTCGCCGACCAGGATCAGGTCGGGGTCCATGCGAAGGATCGTCCGCAGTCCCTCGTGCATCGTCAATCCGTGGCGTTCATCCACCTCGATCTGCTGGACGTAGGGCAGGCGGAACTCGACCGGGTCCTCGATGGAGTAGGTCGTCGTGGTCCGCAGGTCCATGAGGGAGGCCAGCGAGTACATCGTGGTCGTCTTGCCGGAGCCGGTGGCCCCGGTGATCAAGACCAACCCGCTGAGCGAACGGATGGCCGCGGCGACCTTCTCCTGGTCGGCCGGCGTGAAGCCCAGGTTGGCGATGTCCCACTCGTCTCGGGGCATGCTCAGCAGTCGCAGGTGCGCCGACTCGCGATCCCGGACGGGCGTCAGTGTGACGCGGATTTCCCATCGCATATCGCCGTCGGGCCAGGTGAGCTGGCCTTCCGTCGGCGTGAACGAGCGGATGAAGTCCAGGCCCGATGCGCTTTTCAACTGGTTCAGCAGCGTTCGACCTTCGGCCGGCGAGAGCACCTCCTTGGGGTGAATGATCCCGTCGACGCGGTGGAGCACCCGCAACCCTTCGGCCACACAGTGCAGGTGCACGTCCGTGGCCTTCTCGACGATAGCATTCCAGATGCACGTCCGGAGGGGGTCGGGATAGGATGCGATGATGCCTTCGCCGAATCGGGCGGGGCATTCTTGGGTTGCTGTCGCCATGCCTGATGCTCCTTCACAGGCGTCGTGCGTCGTGCATCGTGCGTCCAACCGCGCGACACAGGACGTATCCCCTACGACGCCACAGGATCCGTCCCGGGATTTGTCTCGACAGAGCGACGAGCCCTCTTAACAAGCACTTGGGATCTTCCGCGAATCAGGGGGGAATTCCGCACCCTCGTTGCCGCAAGCGTCTCATAACATCACCCACGCAACGCGAAGCGGCGCAAGTCCTGTAGGTCCTATATGTCCTGTGGGTCCTGTGTCTCCTACAGGCCCGCCGGCTCGATCCGGATCGTCTCGCCCCCTCGGGCAGGCAGGGCCACCAGGAGCACGGTGTCTGGGCCGACGATCCCTTGCTCGATCCGGACGTGGGTGCGCGTCGGAATCGCCGGATCGTCGGTGTAGAAGTACGCCGTGTACCGCATGCTCGCCTCCAGGAAAGCCAACGGCACATCGAACGTCTGCGGCTGTCCGGCGTTCATGCACCCAACGAACCACTGCTCGCCCTTGCGGCGGGCGATCACCGCGTACTCCCCGATCCGACCGTGAATCACCCTGGTATCGTCCCAGGTGGTCGGCAGGTGATTGAAGAACTCCAGTTCCGGCGTGTCCTCGACCGCGCCAGGCCGGTCGTACCAGAACAGGAATTGCCACGGACTGAAGAGCACTACCGGCTTGGCCAACTGGTAGGCATACGTCGAGTTCGCTGCGACGCGGGGGTCGTTCCAGCAGACCGTGTTGTCCGCCTGCCCTGCGATCATGCGGGTGAACGTGTAGGTGAGCGTCTGGTCGTTCGTCGGGCGGGTCTCGTCCCCATAGATCCCCTCGACCGTCATCAGGTTCGGATAGGTCCGGCTGTAGCCGGTCGGGCGATACTCATCATGCACATCCACCATGAATCGGTGCTCGGCGCACTTGCGGATCGCCTCGTGCAGCCAGCGAGTCCACCGCTGCGAGCCCACGTTGACGAACCCGAACTTGATCCCCTGGATCCCCCATTTCTCATAAAGCGGAAGCAGCACATCGAGCTGCCTCTCCAACGCGATGTGGTTCACGTAGACGATGATCCCGATGCCCCGCTCGTTCGCGTAACGGATCACCTCGTGCAGATCGAGTGGTCCCTTGCTGCGTTTGGGATCGAGCGTGACCGTGGTGGCATCGGCGTTCGGGTCATTCTCGGGACCATACCAACCTGCATCATACTCGACGTACTGGAGACCCCTCTTGACGGCGAAATCCACGCAGGCCTTGCCGCCCGCGGTGGAGAGCGATACCTCGCGAATCACCTTGCCCGGCTTGATCCACGATGTGTCGGCAATCGCACAGGGCTCGTTGAGATTGAGGATGATCGCGTTGTTCTCGACGAGCTTGCCGGGGCTTTGGGCGACCATGACGACCCGCCAGGGCGTCGCCAGCGGCAGGGACGACACGACCTCGCCATTGAGCCTGCCCTCCAGACTGTGCGGCACCCCTTCGAGCGGAGCGAACTTCATGCGCGCATAATCGACGAGTCTGGCCTCCGCCAGCGCAGCATACAAGTCCTCTGCGATCTCCACCACGAGCGGCCGCTCGCAGCCTGCTTTGACTTCGCTGAGCGCCACTCTCCGATACTGCCCCTGCGCCGAGTAGGTCGCCCACGTCGCGTAGTCGGCGTGGAAGCGAAACTCCGAGGTCTCCCGCCTGATCCGGACGCTCTCGGTCCCCGCCTGCTTCGGGAGCGTATAGCAGAACGCGATGCCCTCGTCATAGGCCCGGAATGTCACATGCAGGACGCGAACGGCAGGTCCCTCTGTGTTCAATTCCAGGACCACCTGGTTGTAGCGGTCGCGGATTTCGGCCCGCTCGCCGCAAACCGGCTTCCACGTCGAGTCCTGTGTGCTGGCCGTGTGCGTCACAAGGGTCATCCCCTCGCGCAGCGGGGCGCCGTCCAGGTCCAGCCCCAGGCGGGATTCCACAATCACCGGACGGCCTTTGAAATCCACACGATAGCAGGGACAACCCTTCGCGTCCCCGAAATCCTGAATCACAAACGTCGCGACCAGATCGCCGTTCGGCGACTTGACTTCGACCGCGCCGTGCGTGGTCACGGCCCAAGGGATTCCCAAAACCATCAACGTGGTGACCAGACAGTTTCTCATGGCGGATTCCTTCCAGAGACTTGTTTCTGCGCAGGTCATTCTACGGTCATCGACATGCGACCACAAGGCAGGTATGATGACGCCGTGATCAGAGAACCTTCAAGAAGGGAGTGCAAACCGATGGTAGACATGACTTCCACAACACCGAGACAGCGTCTGTTCTTGTGGCTTGTGCCGATCGCGCTGTGCGCGATGGGCTTCGGGCGAACTGAAGCCGCCGGGACACAAGATGACTACGGGAGTCCCGCTGTCCAAGTTGCCCAAGGCCAGGGCACTTGGATCATTCGCGGGTCCAAGACCAGCGTGGAACTGAATCCCGCCACCCTGCAAATGACGATCCAGTCCGGCGGCATCACCTGGTCCACCATCGGCTCGTCCGGCGGCGATCTCCTCGTGGCGGCCTCCGGCAGGAACCTGCCTCTGCGTCTGGCCGATGCCGGCAAACGATCGGTGTCGGCCTACCGGACGGGATACAAGACCGGCGTGAAGATCTCGCTCAGTGATTTCCGCCAGGAGGGAACCGAGATTGACGTGGGGATCGACCTGTTCGCCTGCATAGAGGGGACGCAGGAGGAGTTGGTCTGCGAGGTGATCGCCCGCGAGAAGGGTGCGGCGGTCCTGGAGTGTGCCTGGCCGCCCACGCCGGCTGCGGACTCGTTCGACGCTACGGTGGTCCCCTTCATGCAGGGGATGCTGTTGCCGAAGAGCTGGCCCAAGCAGGTCTGGCTCTACGATACGATGAGTTACGGGCGGGGTCTGTACATGCCCTGGTGGGGGCATCAGAAGGGCCAGGCCGCAATGCTCGTCCTGATCGAGACGCCGGAAGACGCAGGCTGCCGGTTCGAACATCCGCCGGGCGGGCCCACCCGGATGCAGATCCGCTGGGTCCACTCGCTCGGGGAGCTACGATACCCGCGCCGCGTCCGCCTGTGCTTCTTCGCAAAGGGCAACTACGTCACGATGGCCAAGCGATACCGCCGGCACGTGCAGGAAACCGGGCACTTCGTTTCGCTCCGCGAGAAGATCGCCCGCAATCCGCTGGTGGGCAGGCTCGTCGGGTCGCCCGTCGTCCACACGTCGATTCTCGTGCACATCCAGCCCGAGTCGCAGTACTACAGCAAGGACGATCCGGCCCAAAACCACCAGGTTGTCACGTTCGATGAGCGGGCCGCACACCTTCGCGGACTGGCCGCCAGGGGTGTCGATCACGCCTACGTCCACCTCGACGGCTGGGGTTTCCGCGGCTACGACAACCTCCACCCCGACATTATCCCGCCCAGCCCGGACGCAGGCGGCTGGGAGGCGATGAAGCGACTGGCCGACACCTGCGACGAACTGGGCTATGTCTTCGCGATCCACGACCAGTACCGGGATTACTACCTCGACGCGAAGTCCTACGATCCGAACCTCACGATCGTGGACCGCGAGGGACAACGCACCTTCCACAGCGTCTGGTACGGCGGCAAGCAATCGATCCTCTGCTCGAGACTGGCCCCGGGCCACGTCCACAAGAACTACACGTGGCTCCTCGATCACGGCATCAAGGTCCGCGGCGCCTATCTCGACGTCTTCGCGGTGGTCCCGCCCGATGAGTGCTATCACCCCGACCACCGGGCGACCCGCGCCGACTGCCTCCAGTATCGCGGCATGTGCATGGACTTCATCCGCTCGACGGGCGGGGTCGTCAGTTCCGAGGAACCCGCCGATTGGTCCGTCCCCCATATTGATCTGGTTCATCACGGCCCATATCCGCTCCTGCCTGACCCCGGCCACGGTCCGGCCTCGGGAATCCCCATCCCCCTGTTCAACCTCGTGTACCACGACGCCCTGCTGCTGCCCTGGTCCATGGGCAAGGGCGAGTGGGGGATCCCGGAAACCGACCTCGGCTACCTGCACGGCCTGGCTAACGCAGGCATGCCCTATCTGTCGCCCTTCCCGAGCGACGAGGAACTGGCGAAGGTCCGCACGATGTGCGCGTTGAACCAGCGGGTCGGACTGCTGGAAATGACGAACCACGAGTTCCTCGACGAGTCACTCCGCAAGCAGCGGACCACATTCGCCGACGGGACGACCGTCACGATCGATCTGGACAAGGAGACGTTCGAGATCTCCCCGGCACTGGCTGCGACCGGCAACCTCCGCTCCAGGATGTACACCCGCCGACCCGCTGCCGACGCTGTCGCGTGGCAGAAGGAGGTCCGAGCCAGCCTGTCGGCGCATCTGAAGATCGACGATCTGATCCGGACGAAGAACCAAATCGCGCTGAATCCGCAGAGGCTGTCCTCCGAAACGAAAGGCAGCTACACGGTCGAGGAACTCGAAATCAACTCCACCGCCGGCAGACGAATCCGCATCATCGTGACGACGCCCGCCTCGCAGAGCGGTCGGTGCCCCGCGGTCGTCTGCATCGGCGGCCATGGGAGCAACCTGTACAGCCCGTACAGCACCGAGACCATTGCCAAGGAGCCCGAAAGAGCGAAGTTCGAGAACACGCACTACAGGGGGTTCGGCACCGCCCTGGCCACCGGCGGCTACGTGACGATCTCAACCACCGTGAGCCAGCACGACGTGCGAGAGGAAGGCCGCCTGCTCATGGGCGAGCGACTGTGGGACCTGATGCGTTGCGTCGACTACCTCCAGTCGCTGCCCCAGGTGGACGCATCGCGGATCGGCTGCGGCGGCCTTTCGCTGGGCGGCGAGATGGCCATGTGGCTCGGCGCGATGGATGAGCGGATCGCGGCCACCGTCAGCGCGGGCTTCCTCACCACCATGGACCACATGGAGCAGGACCACTGCATGTGCTGGAAGTTCGACGGGCTGCGGGAACTGGTCGATTACGCGGACATCTACGCACTGACCGCCCCCCGGCCGCTCCAGTGCCAGAACGGCCTTCAGGAACCGGTGAGCCAGTTCTACGTCCCACTGGCCCGCGAGGCGATGATGGAAGTCCGCGCGATTTACGACGACATGGGCAAGCCGGAGAATGTCACGCTCGACGTACATGACGAAGGGCACGTCATCGACCTTCCCGCCCTCCTGTGCTTCATGGACAAGCACCTGCGGAGCCATCTGCCAGCCGGCGCCGTCGCGAACCCGTGATACAGACCCGATGGAAACACCGAGGCCCGCGCGGGCGGGCGCGGGCCTCGGGTTCAGAGACGACCCTGGCAGACACATCAGACAGGGGCTACCGCGAAGGCTGCTAGAACGGCTTGGCGAACGGTTCCGTCTGACCGGCCAGCCATCCGATCTCCTCCTGCGACAGGGCGCGATCATAGAAACGAGCGTCGTCCATCCTGCCGGTGAAGAAGCGGCTGTACGTCAGACCATCATAGCCCGACCAGGCGCCGATCGAGCCGTCGCCCAACGTCATCGTTTGCGGAGCGCTCAGCGTCACGGAACTCTCCTTGTACCCGTTGAGCCACAGCGCCCATTCGGTCGCCGAGACGGTGACTGCGACGTGGTTCCACTGGTTGGCTTTGACGACGGCTGTGCCCGAACTGTTGGTCAGGTTGTAAATGCCGCAATCGACCTTGCCGTACGCGTAACGCCAGTGGATATCCCCGGCCGCCCAGCCCTTGCTGTGGAAGAAGCTGATGAGATCATAGGGCGCCGGATCGATCGTGGTGTTGACCCACATGGCTATCGTCAGGGCAGGCGACGTGCCGAGCAGCGGAACGTCCACGCAGTCGCCGATGCCGTCGAGCGCAAGGACTTGGCCGCGTGTTGCATCGGTCGTCATCTTGGCATCGCCGACCGCGGCGCCGTGATTTGTGCCGGCTGAGTCCTTGACGTTGCCGTCGAACTTGTACCAGGCGAGGAGGCCCGAAGTGCCCGGATCGACCGGCGTGATGAACTGGGGCGCGCTGCCCTGGATCTCGATGTCATCGAAGTACAACGTGCCCGCTGCCCCGGCGCCTTCGATGCCGATCGCCAACTCCTCGATGCTCGTGAGGTCGACGCCGGTCGAGGCCAGATCGATGTTCCAGGGCTGCCACTGGGTCCTCGTGATGTCCTGGACGCTGCCGTTGTAGGCCACCTTGGCGCCGTTGATCTTCAGGTACATGGTTCCGGTGTTGTTCGGATCGCCGTAGAAGGCGAGCGAGAGGGCCTTGGCCCGGCTCCAGTCCTGTTCGGTGTCGAAGGTCCGCGTGGCCTCGGCATACGCGGCGGGGCCGGAGTTGTTGTAGAAGAACGGCATCGACTGGGTGCCGTTGTGCACGATGGTCGTCTCGGAGAAGGTGCCGCCGACGGAGTCCTTGAGACCGACAATCGAGCCGTTCTCATCGACGTCATAACCGTCGATCCACGTCTGGAAGATCGCCTCGCCCGCGTCCTGGTCGTCCCCATAACTCTCGAAACCATCAACCACGAGGGCCGCCAGGGTCGAGAAGCTCCAGACCTCGCCGTCCCATTGAGGGGTCGCCGAGGCCTCGTTGACTTCGACCACCTTCCAGAAGTAGGTCTCCGCCAGATTCAGCGTCACGTCATAGGCAGGATCGTCCAGCGTGGCGACCAGAGGCAGGCTGTTCACGTCTGTGCCAAAGAACAACTGGTGTGAAGCCGCCTCGCGTCCGGCACGCCAGCCCAAGGTCGTCTGGGGGGCCACGTCTGCCGCGCCGTCCTTCGGCGAGGGGGCGTAGGCCGCCAGCGGCACATAGAAGAACCGCACCTCGCTCAGGCACGTCTGCTGATTGCCCCACGTACTGTTGATCGTCAGTTTGACGTGCTTGGCTACGATGCCGTTGAACGCGACGGTCGTGTTGGCGGCGTATTCCTCGGCGCCGGGTCCCTGTGCGAACTCGGGCACCCCCTCCACCTGCGTCCAGGTCTGGCCGTCGAGGGAGCATTCGACCGTCACTTGTTTGGCCCCGAACCCGGCATAGGACTCGACCCCCAGGTTCGCGTTCCACACCAACAACCGGTCCAGCACATACGACTTGTCGAACGCATACTGGATCCAGTGCGGCGCCGTGCCGGCGCTGAACCACATCGTGTCCGATTTGGTGGAATGCCGATCGTTCGCGTCAAGCCCGGATTCGTCGATCGTCTTGCCCGGCCCCATTCCAGAAATAGAGCCGGATGCGGTCGCCGTGATCCGCGTGCCGGGAATGGGGTAGGAATAGGTTTCCGTCGTGAAGCTCCACACCTTGCCCCTGAAAACCGTGGAGTCGGGCGCCGCGCTCACCTCGTCGACACGCCAGTAGTACACCTGCCCGAAATCGAGACGGACGGTGTCGAATGTCGTTCTCTCCTGGGCCTCGCTGACCAACGCGCCCATCGGGTTGTCTCTGCTGGCGTTGTTGACGTCGTCGAACGCCGTTCCCAGGTACACATCGTGCGCGACGGCGAACTCCCCGGCGGTCCAGCTCAGAGTCGTGTCGCGCACAACATCGGTGGCTTCGTTCGCGGGAACCGGCTTGGCGGCCAGTTCCGTGCTGGGACCCCGGCCCGTCATGGCTTCCTGAATCTGTTCGAGCGACAATGCCTCGTCGTAAAGGCGGAAGTCGTCGATCATGCCGCGATACCATCCCTCGGCGAGGCTCGGCTTAGTCCCGATCGTGAACTTGGTGACTCCGGTCATACGGCGGACCATGCCGGTTCCGCTCTGCCAGAGCACGCCGTTGATGTAGATCTGCTGATCGCCCGTGTCGGCGTTCTTGAGGAGGGTCCAGAACGTCCACGTCCCCTCGTAGTTGGCAACATCACCCAGCTTGCTGATCCGGTCGAACCCTCCTGCGGTGGTGCCGCCGGTGTCAAAGTAGACGGTTCCATTGCTCCAGGGCACATGCGCCGACATGACTCTCGACTCGTTGTTCGCAGGGTCCTGGAAGGCCCCGAAGATGAAGTTGGCCTGCGGCTGCTGGGCCGGATCGCCATAAGCCCAGAAGCACACGGTGGCCTGCCTGTCTATCGTGGACCAGCATTTCGCGGGGACATCCACGTAGTTGGTCCCGGTGAAGTTCAAGGCGGCGCCGTATTTCCCCTCGACCCACAAGGCATTGTACACGGCGCCGTCGCAGCCCGAGTCGGAACTGTCCATGGCGGTCGTACCGGACCCATCATCGAATCGCCACCAGCCTACGAGAGCGGCTTCGGACACGCTCGCGAGGACCAGCCCCAGAACGAAGACAAAGGATATCCGTGCACTGGTTCTTCTGTACATGACAATCCTCCTTCACATATGTTTCAACTGTTCCGGTCGCACCGGTTCTTTTCACCCCTTGTGATGTGGATACTACAGAATAGACCTGTAGGCGTAGGCGTCCAAGACGAACTGGAAGTCCTCCATCTCCTCGTTGTCCTGCGGGTTCCTGTAGAATTGGAAGTTTATCGGGTCGTGCAGCGCCTTGAGGTTCCACTCCGCCAGCCCGCGGCTGAGCCATCGGTGCATATCCACGCGACCGTCCGCAAAACTCAGGACGCTGCTGTTGTCGCGATGCCAGATTCCGAAAGGATCCACCCATCGCTTGGTCCGGGGCTCGATAACCCAGGACCCCTGGTTGTAGCCGCGGGGATCGCACTCGGCGATGAATACGATCTTGCCGGCTGGCTGCCTGATGTCGGTGTACTTCTTGCAGGGCCTGATTTGCCATCCGCCCGCCTGGTCAACGCCGTTCATGCCGCCGGCGATGGAGTACGTACGATAGGCGTACTTGTGATACGCATTGTTCTTGCGCTTGTCGGAGGGGCAGCGGTAGACTTCCACGTCCTTGACGTAGGGCCACAGCGTGCCTCTCTTGATGTATTCCTTCTTCTGCTCGACCGTGGAACTGGCGCCGCCGGGCGGGATTTGCACCCAAGCCCCCTGGTCCGCCCATTCCGGCATGCCACAGACCAGCTTGCCGTCATCCTCGTCCTTGTACATCAGCCATGCCATCGTCAGCGTCCGGACATTGCCGCGACAGGTGATGCTGCGCGCCTGCTCCCTCGCGACGTGCAACGAAGGCATGAGAACAGCCATGAGAATGGCGATGATGGCTATGACGACGAGCAACTCGATGAGTGTGAAGGCCCTTGTTTGCATGATCATCCTCCGGCATCCTTCCATGGGCACTCTTCCTCGGCTCTGCAACGACCCCACGGCCCAGCGCCATTCCTGGGCGGGGTCCGACAGACCGACACTTCGTGCGCGGATCGCATCCGAATAGCTGATTCAATTGTCGGACAATCGGCAGGACCAGTACATTCGATTTTGCGTCTTTGGATTTCGATTTTGCGACATCATGGCAGTCCCTCCCATGCGGAGGGAGCCCACGCCGGATTCGCACCAAGCGGCCGGGAGGTTCCTGCGGATCGCGCGCGGTACTGTTGGGGGGTCAACCGCATCTGACGTTTGAAAGCGACGGCAAAGTGCACCGCGCCCGAGAAACCACAGAGATCGGCGATCTGGGCGACGGACCAGTTCGTGTCCACGAGCATCGGGCAGGCCCGCTCGATGCGCGCCCGCTGGATCTCGCGGTATACGCTGGCTCCGACCACGTCCTTGAAGTGTCGTTCCAGGAGACGCCGGGATGTCGAGGTCGCCTCCACGACATCGTCGACGGACAGGACCCGACCGGCGTGGGTTCGGATGAAGCGGAACGCCGCGGCCACAAGCGGGTCCTCGACGGCCAGAACATCGGTAGATTGCCGCGTGTGGACGTACAGGGGACGCATGTAGATCTCCCGCTTGGGGGCCTTCCTGCCGGCCATCTGGCGATCGAGCTGGGCGGCGGCCTCGTATCCGACCTCCTCGGAGTTCAGAACGATGCTGGACAGCGGCGGACACGTCATCTCGCAGACCATCTCGTCGTCGTCGACGCCCAGGATGGCGACCTCATCGGGCACTCGCGCGTTGGCTGCCTTGTTGGCCTCGACGACCTGCTGAGCGCGGTCGTCGTTGCAGACCATCAGTCCGACGGGCTTGGGCAATGATCGGAGCCAGTCGGCCACGGAGGTCTGCTCATCCTCCCACGTCAGACGGGCCGACGGCCCCGGCGGCTCGTACAGGCAGACACCGAATCCGGCCTGCTTGATCCGCCGGATGAATCCTTCCTGCCGCACACGGGACCAGTACATGTGATCGTATCCACAGAAGGCGAACCGGGTGAAACCCCGGTCGAGAAAATGCTCGGCGCCCATGCGGCCCACTGCGTGGGCCTTCTCCACGACGCTGCAATAGCCGGACACCTTCTCCTCGATTGGCAGGACCACCGACGGGAACCCCGGCGGGATGAACGCTTCCAGTTGCGCCCGGTTGGCCGCAAAACCGATGATCCCGTCGAAGCCGCGCTCGCGCAATCGCGTCAACATCCGGGCGTCCTTGGACGGACCATGGTAGGGAGGCCTCCGATAGAACGGCGGCTCTCGGTACAGAATCCACGGATTGTGGAAGCGGCAGTACCGGACGATGCCGCGCAGCATCCCCCTCTCGGACGCCCGCGAGCAGCCCAACATCAGCAGAACTTTGCGGCTGTCCGTCATGTACTGGACCCTCATCAGAACAGCATGAACTCGGTAATGGTCGGGCCGCCGGGGGCCTTCAGGATGTTCAGGCGGAATCGCTGCGCCGTGATCGGCTCGATCTTGGCCGACCAGTCCGGGCCGATGGTCGCGCCCTCGTGGAAGGTCTTCCACGTCTGCCCATCGTGATACTGCAATTCGAAGGCCTGCACCCGCTGGTACTCGTGGGGCTCCTCGATAGCGACTTTGCGAACCGCCACAGGCGCGCCCAGATCGACATCGAGCCAGGCTGCACCAACGTCGGCGTCGGTCGCCCATCGCGTTTCCGGGTCGCCGTCGACGGCCTTGTCGGGCCCATGACTGCGGCTCTGCTGGTAGACATTGGACGCGGTGGCCTTCTTGCCGACCGTGAGCGAATCGCCGCTGTAGGCCAGGGCCATCGGCGTGATGTCGAACGTCCGCCCTTCCGTCGTGAGCTCGATCACCGTGACAATGGGATCGCGATTCTCAGCGGGGACGTCGATGGCCACGCCCTTGTCGGTGCGCTGCATCGTCGCCTGGCCGCCGCCGAGCGCCTTGGCGCTCCGGATGGCCGGCGTAGTCGCAGGCAGGACGAGGGGTCCCTCCTCGGGCCAGTTCATCACGTAGAGGTAGATCTTGTTGTCCTTGCAGGTCGATGCGCCCCACCGGGCGGGTTTGAAGGGCCCGCCGCGAGTGCCGTAGACGCCATCGCCGTACTTCCTGAGCCAGTCGCCCATCTCGCGCAGGCGTTCCACCTGGCGAGGCTCGATCCGACCGTCGGGCATCGGGCCGACGTTGAACAGCAGATTGCCGTCGCCGCCCACGGTGTACAGCAAGGTCTGGAGGCACTGCTTGAGCGACTTCATGTTGTCGTTGGGCTTCCACGCCCACTGCTGGCAAATCGTCATGCAGGTTTCCCAGGGCCGCTCGCGATTGAAACCGCCGATCTGCTGCTCCGGCGTGTCGAGGTCGCCCGGCAGTCCGCCGCGATTGTTCAGGATGATGTCGGGCTGGAGCATGCGGATGAGCATGAATGACTTCTCCGGCGTGTCGCCCCACAGGTTCCTCGGGCTGTCCAGGCCGTCGAACCACAGGATGTCCAGCCGCCCGTAGTTGGTGCAGATCTCGCGGAGCTGGGCGAGGTAGAATTGGATGTACTTCGCGTGGTTCTCGGTGGCGAAGTCCGCGTGGTACCAGTCTCGCGGCGAGTAGTACCACCCCAGCGCCAGTCCCTGCCTGTGGCATGCGTCCGCCAGTTGCCTGCAGACATCCTTGCCATAAGGCGAGTCCTTGCTCGTGATCTTGTAGTCCGACTGGCGGGTATCGAACATGGAGAATCCGTCGTGATGCTTGCTGGTGAAAACCAGGTACCTCATGCCCGCATCCCGGGCGATCTGCACCCACTCGTCCGCGTTGAACTGGACCGGATTAAAGGTCTTGTAGAGGTTGTCGTATTCCTCGGCGGGGACCGCGCCGGTCCGGGCGTCGTTGCGCCCGCGCCGGGGGCCGCCTCGTGACCAGCCGATCTCGGTGCCCTTGAGCGACACGGGGCCCCAATGAACGAACAGGCCGAACCGCATGTCCTGCCACCGGCGGATCGACTCTGGTTTGGCCCGCAGCCACCAGGGCGTCGTTTGACCGGCGTCCTGGGCAGGACAAGTTCGCACACCGGTCGAAAGGGCGGTGATCGCCACAAGTGCCATGAACCACTCAGTAGTCGCCGATCTGACGACGCGCACGCTCTTTTGTGCCATGGTCATCTCTCCTTATATGCAATTGCTGCTATTGTGCCACATCGGGCGTCGAAGAGGTATCACATTTTCCGGATGTGACGTTCGATTCTGTGACATGACGATCTCGTAGGGACCCCGAGAGTCCGGATCGTCAATCCGGGCAACCAGAGTCTTGCAGAGTGAGGATACGGACAATACTCTGTCAGCGGTCGTGGAAATCATTCGCAACGAGTCTTGCCAGTGGAGAAAGGGCCATGAACACAAGAGTTGTGATCTTCACTATCGTGTTGTCGCTCTCTGGAGTCGGTTCATCTGTCCCCGATGTGTGGGCAGCCCACCCGAGAATCGAAGACTACAACGTGACCTGGGATTCGCCAAGCGAGAATCATCACGGCTCGATGCCGCTCGGCAATGGCGACATCGGCATCAATGCCTGGATCGCGCCGGCCGGCGATGTGCAGTTCTACATCGGCAAGACCGACGCATGGGACGACAACGCCCGACTAGTCAAGGTCGGCGCGGTCCGCGTCCACCTGGAGCCGAATCCGTTTGCGGACAACCCGCCGTTTCGCCAGACGCTGAGTCTGCGAGATGCCACTCTCAAGGTCGAGGCCGGCGAGGGGGCCCGCCGTGTGGGCGTGCAGGTCTGGGTCGATGCGAATCGCCCGGTCATCCACGTGGTTGTCGAGAGTGCGTCTCCCGTCGAGGCCACGGCGGCTATCGACCTGTGGCGGACACAACAATACGAGGAGACACAACTGCAAACCAGCGACATTCTCCTCAATCGCAAGCTCCCGGATCAGCGGCAGGTCTCGATGACGATTGAGCCCGACACCGTTCTGACGGGGCAGCATGGCCGCATCGGCTGGTATCACCACAATGCCAAATCCGTCGGGCCGCAATTGCTCGCGGAGATCCAGGGACTGACCGGCTTCGCCCAACCCGATCCGCTGCTCGACCGGACATTTGGGGCCGTCGTCACGGCCGTCCATGGCGAACGGCTCGACGATCTGCACCTGCGTTCGCCGCGAGGGACCTCGCATCAGTTCAATGTGTTCGTCCTGACGCGACACCCCGCCAAGCCGCAACAGTGGCTGGCCGACATGGAGCAGACGATTCGGCGAGTGCAATCGCAAGACTTCGCCGCACGTCGCCAGGCCCACGAACGATGGTGGTCACAATTCTGGGATCGCAGTTGGATCTGCGCCGCCACGAACCCGCAGGCAAGTGCTGAGACCGCCGATCCCATCGTGCCGGCGAACGGTCATCCCGTGCGGATCGGTCTCGACCAGGACGGATCGAATCGGCTCGCAGGCGACATTGGCCGCGTGAGCATCTTCGCCAAGCCGCTCAGCGACATCCAGATCGGAGAACTCGCGAAGCTGGATCGCAGCCAGGCGCCTTCGCGAGCACCTGACATGTTATGGACCGGCAGAACCACCGGCGCCGTCGCGGCCTCCGCGTCGTGGGATTTCAGCAGCGGTTTCACCATCGAAGCGTGGCTCAAGCCCGAGAAGCTCCCGCCCGGCGGCGCCAGAATCGTGGACAAGATCACGCCTGGCGGCAGCGACGGGTTCCTCTTCGACACCTATCCGGGCAACAGCCTCCGCCTGATCTGCGGAGAGAACCGGCTCGCAGCAAAGGACGCTGTGCCGGCCGGCCGCTGGACCCACGTCGCCGTCGTTGCAGATGCGGATGCAGGGGGCTGCCGGATGTATGTGGATGGCAAGCTCATCGGCGGCAACTCCGGCGAGGAGATTCGCGACAAGGCTGCATATATCAGCCGGATGTACCACCTCCAGCGTTTCATCAGCGCGTGCGCCGGTCGCGGCGCGTATCCGATCAAGTTCAATGGAAGTCTCTTCACCGCCCCGGCGGGCGAGAGGGACGATCCGGACTACCGTCGTTGGGGGTCCGGCTACTGGTGGCAGAACACTCGGCTGCCCTACTTCAGCATGTGCGCCGCGGGTGACTTCGATCTGATGGAGCCGCTGTGGCGGATGTATGCGGGCGATGTGCTGGAGCTATCCAAATACCGCACGAAGCTCTATTGCGGTCACGACGGCGCGTTCCTGCCGGAGTGCATCTACTTCTGGGGCCCGGTCTTCAGCGAGACCTACGGCTGGACGCCGTTCGAGCAGCGGACGGACAAGCTCCAGGAGAGCCGCTGGCACAAATGGGAATGGGTCGGCGGGCTCGAATTGTGCTGGATGATGCTCGACTACTACGAGCACGCTCTCGACCGCGACTTCCTGCAAAAGACGGCCATCCCCTTCGCACATGAGATCCTGACCTTCTTCGACCAGCACTATCCCACGAACGAACAGGGCAAGCTGGTCATGCACCCCTCGCAGGCTGTGGAGACGTGGTGGGAATGTACGAATCCGATGCCGGAGCTGGCCGGGTGCACGGCCGTCACGGAGCGACTCCTTTCGCTCTCTGTGGATTCGGTACCCACTGGTGAACGAGAGCTCTGGCAACGGTTGAGAGACAAATTGCCGCCCTTGCCTGTGCGGGAGGTGGAGGGCGCCACCGCTCTCGCCCCGGCGGAGAAGTTCGACGTGAAGAGCAATATCGAGAATCCGGAGTTGTACGCCGTGTTTCCCTTCCGTCTGGTGGCCCTGGGCCGCCCGAACATCGAGTGGGGCATCGAGGCCTTAAGACACCGCTGGGACAGGGGTCATCGCGGCTGGCGACAGGACGACATCTTCATGGCCTATCTTGGACTCACGGACGACGCGTGCAAAGGACTCATCGAGCGCGCCCGCCATCACGACCCCGGCGAACGTTTCGACGCCTTCTGGGGCCCGAACTACGACTGGACGCCCGACCAATGCCACGGCGGCGTCCTGCTCAAGACGCTCCAGTCCATGCTGATGCAGACGGACGGCCGCAAGGTCTACCTGTTGCCCGCCTGGCCCAAAGGCTGGGACGTGGACTTCAGACTCCACGCGCCGCTGCAGACGGTAATCGAGGGCACATACCGCGACGGAAGACTCCAATCGCTCAAAGTCACGCCGGCATCGCGTCGAGCGGACGTGGTCGATATGACGAGGCCGTAGGAAAGCCCCGGTTTGGGCCGTTCAGGACGCAAGCCGGGGAACACGTGCAGTTACGGCGCGTGCTGGAGAACGCCGGCGGGAATGACGCCCTTGGAGCTCTTCGGGCCCGACCGGCGGACGTTCAGGCCCATGGCGCCCGTGGCGCTGAAACAACGCACCTCGATCCGGTGCAGGCCTTTTTTCAGGCCGGTCATGCCTGTACGTTCGGTCATCCCCTGGAGATCGTCACGCGCGCCGGCGCCAGATACAGCTCTAACGTCGAGAGGACCGGGCATGCTCGCGAACTCGTGATCCGCAGACGCACACGGTCGGCGGCGACGCCCTCGAATCGCAGAATGCGGCGGGGACCAATGGTCGTCCCTTCCGCGACCTTCTTCCAGGCGCCCTCGACGCGGGCTTCCAGCACGAATCCCTCGATCCGCTGGCCCAGTTGGATGTACTCCTGAAGGCGGGCCCGATTGAACAGCGTCGGCTTGCCCAGGTCCACTGCCACTTCGGCTTCGCGGACCTCGTCGTCGGTGGCCCAGTACGTGGCGCGGTCGCCGTCGGTGAGCTTGTCGGCTCCGAAGAGGCTGTCGCCGCCGCGGACGCTGGAGGCCTGGACCGGCTTGCCCCTGGCGAGGTCCTCGTCGAACGTCAGATCGAGGACCTTACGCAATTCCATCAGGCGGGCGACGTCGGTCTCGTGGATCAGACCACGGCGGTCGGGCGGGACGTTCAGGAGCAGGTTGCAGCCCCTGCCCACGCTGGCGTAGTAGATCTCCAGCAGGTCGTCGAGCGACTTGACGCGATTGTCTTCGCCGGCGTGGTAGAACCAACCGGGCCGGATGGAGACATCCGCCTCCGCGGGAACCCAGTAGTTGCCGTCGCGATGGCCCTGGGGCAGTTCCCCAGATCGCGGCGTTCCCGGATACAGCTCATCGCGTTTGAGCGCCGCGTAGTTCGTTTCGTTGCCGAAGCCCCGTTCGTTGCCCACCCAGCGAACGTCGGGTCCCGCGTCGCTGAACATGACCGCCATCGGCTGCAGTTCGCGCACGATCTTGTGCACCTCAGGCCAGCGATAGTAGGTCTTGCCGTCGATCCGGCGGGTTTCGTTGGCGCCGCCGTAGTAGCCGTCGCCACCGTTGGCGCCGTCGTACCAGACTTCGAAGATGTCGCCGTACTGAGTCAGCAGCTCGCGCAACTGATTGCGATAGTAGACTAGGTACTCGGGCGTGCCGTAGACGGCGCTGTTGCGGTCCCAGGGCGACAGGTAGACACCCATTCGCAGGCCGTACTCGCGACAGGCGGCCGCCAGGTCGCCCACAACGTCGCCATGACCGTCCTTCCAGGGCGAGTTCTTGACGGAATGCTCCGTGTAGGCGCTGGGCCAGAGACAGAAGCCGTCGTGGTGTTTGGCCGTGATGATCAGGCCCTTCATGCCTGCGTCGCGCGCCACGCGAGCCCATTGGCGAACGTCCATCTGCGTCGGATTGAAGACCGTTTCGTTCTCGCTGCCGAGGCCCCATTCCCTGTCCGTGAACGTGTTGACGGTGAAATGGAGGAACCCGTAATACTCCATCTCATGCCAGCGGAGCTGGCCCTCGGACGGGACCGGCCCGAACGGCGCCGGCGCAGTCGCCCCGACGACGACGCCGATCGACAACAGGGCCAGCACGCCGCCGGCCCCGAGCACGTTTTGGACCATGCATCTTCTCCTTCTCTCGTTCCGTTGCCTGTATGTCGGCAACGCATGTCTTCTGTTCAGCCGGTCCCTGCGGAGTCGCGTCCGTCGCTAGACCCGGTCGGCGGTCGGGCAGACGAAGGGCTCGCGATATTGGCGATGCAGAATCCGGTTCGCCTCGTCGCTGTCGGCGGGAAAATAGGGACTGTCCCTCGCCCCCGCCGTCCCCAAAGACGTACCGCACCCCGTTAATTCCCGAAACGCTCGGCTGGCGCGATGACCTTCGTATCTTCGCCCGCCGCGCCACAAATGAACACTTCTGGCGGCAAGTACCCCTGCCCGCGTGTAACAATGCGGTATTTTGAACCTGCAGCGACATCAAACGTAACTTTCCATACCACCTTGGTACAGTAGTACTTCCATCTATACGTGATAATTGACCACTTGGTACTTTGTGGGGTGATTGTCGGCACCTCCTGAACGGTATTGGTTATGCGATCAGTCACCACGTAAAACTCATGCGGGCCGGGCAGCACACGAACGACAAGGACTGCACCACGCCAGTCCATATTGTCAACAGCCCCAATAGATGACGATGACCCCGTTGTTTCGTGGTCTTGACTATCCACCTCGACCCGTGCTGTCTCGGTGTCCGGACGTTTGGGGCCTTCATATGCCTGTCGTGTAACAAGACCAGCACAGGAAGAAGAGTACAGGCATAGCGCGATCAACAGAAGCCATGTCGTTAATGCTACACCGCATCTTGTCATCCGCATCTTTCATCTCCTTGACTACACTTCCCATATGACCGCTGCCCGGCAAGGAAGCCGACTTCTTAACCTGCCCATATGCCATCCTTCCCCTGGAGAAGGGGTTTCTGGGTTGCTGAGGGACAGTCCGTATTCCCCCACGTTCATCTCCACCTATCCAAGTCACCGATCCGTCTGATGCTCCTCGCGGACTTCCCACTTACATCCCCACTTGCAGGTGATGTGATAGGTCTTCCCTGCCTCGACGCGGAACTTCACTGGCACACGCATGTAGCTTGTTCCCATGTCGCCAGACCCAAGCCCACTTGTTCCTATGTCGGCAGACCCAAGCGCATCAAGATCCACCATCCCCGGTGGCCTGTCATAAACAATGGTGCCTCCGTACCCTATCCGGCCAATGATGCAGGCATCTGTAAACATGCCAGGGGTTTCCTCCCCAATAGCTGGGACGCAGCAGAGGAACCCCTGTTCGGCGTCCGTCAAGTCGTCTTGGAGTATGAGATTCAACTGTCCATAGTAATCCATAGATCCCGACAACCATTCTGTAGTTCCATCTGGTTTCTTGAGACTGATGAGAAGACTGTCCCGCGCTGGCGTGCCCAGTGTGCGACCCCTTGTTGTACAGAGAGCTTGCTTGAGAGCCTCCTCTGAACTGAAGACGAATATCCCGGACTCTTCTGAGCTAGAGACAAATCCCCCAGGTGTGGCTGTGGTGATGAGACCCTCAAGATTATATGCAAATGCGTTACACAACGTGCGTGCCTGACCCGAGCGGGCTTGCTTCTGAACATAATGCATGCGGTGGACGCCCGTCTCGTCAGTGACCTCGGCCGTACCACTTAGTAGTCCTGGTAAGGAAGAGAAGCGAAGTATCGTGGGAGGGACCTTCGCAAGCTCCCATCGTTCATCGGTGGTGCCCGAGAGGGCCTGGGTGCAAGCCTCCGCTAAGTCACTGTCAGGAGGAATTGCATAATGCCGGGCAACAACTCTATACCCAGAAGGTTTTGGACGCCATGCCCTAATCATAGCATTTCGGGGCGCTCCATCCCCCCAGTCAACCCAATAAAGCGGAACGAACAAACCGGTATGCGCATAGATCCTGGCAGTGTTTCGCGGCTGTTCCTCTCGCGCAGCTGGAAGGAAGGATTCTGCCGTCCTCGTCGCACACCCGCATAGAACCACACACAGAAGAATCATCGGGGCGCACAAGTCAATCCTCGCGTTCGCTGTCTGCATGTTCGGTCGTCCTTTCTACTGATCACAACTCTCTCTAGCTTACGCATCCGCGGAACGGTCAATTGTGTGGCAACACGCAGGGCAGTAGTTGCCGGCCCACTTTTTGCTGGAGGTTGCACAAGTGCAGGTCTGCATTGTTACAAGCTCCAACGACGCGGTCAATCTGTGGGCTGCAGGTTGCGGGCAGGGACACACTCCCCGTCGATCAGCCTCAACAACCACTCTACAGCACCACGCCAGCGAACTGCAAGGGTTTTTCGAGGGAAGGCGCGATTTCTCCGGGAAGGCGAGCGTCCCATGCTCTTCTCCCCGCTGGCATCCGCAAAACGCTAAACCCAAAAGACAGTTGTCAGTTCCCAGTTGCCGGTTGGTGCCCCCGGCCTACAGTCGCCGGCCTTCTTCTCCGAGTCCTCGGGCCCTCTGTGGCTAACAAAGCCCTGGATTCCCGCCTGCGCGGGAATGACAGATCGATGCACAGCTCGCTCTGCCACCGAGATATACACCTGTCTTGGCGGTCCCCCTGGGATAGGCTGCCCAAATGACGCAGGCAGGGGCGACGACCGTGCTCCTGCGTACGATTCTCGCAAGCCATCACGATTCGAGATCGTGAGCCTATACCTTGTCGGCGGTCGGGCAGACGAAAGGCTCGCGATATTGGCGATGCAGAATCCGGTTCGCCTCGTCGCTGTTGGTGAAGACCTCCTTCTGCGGATCGAACGTCAGCAACGGGCCCATCGACATCGGGTATTTGCCCAGATCGACGCCGCTGTCCTGGAGATGCCGCACCGTTCGATTGAGCGTCACGACATTGTGATCGCGACTGCCGATCTTCTCCAGCTCCGCTTGGGCCTCTTTGACGGAGACCTTGTTCTTCTCGCCCAGGTAATAGCTGATATTGGCCAGGTGGGCGAGCGCCGCGGAGAGGTGGCCCTGGAAGGCATCCGAATTGAGCGTCTCGGCCTTGCGGCTGCGAACCGCGTCGAGGAAGTTGCCGTAGTGGTCGCCGCCGCCCTTGAACTCCTTGATGATCTGGCCTTGGGGGTCGTACGCGACACAATGGGTGTACTCTCTTTGGACCAGAAGTCCTTCGGTGCCGTAGAAGATCACGCCGATCTTGTTGCCCTTGGTGCTCGCGAAGACCCTGTTGATCTCCTCGTCGGCGGAGTTGTCGACAGACAGGCCGCGAGTCTCGAAGACCATGCACTTGTCGCCGTAATCGTAGATGGCGACTTCCGTGTTAGGGGTATCGCCCGCATCGACGTAGTCTGGGTTGTTGCGTTCGGCCTGGTAGCCCAGGCGGCCGCCGTAGGCGATCACGCTGTTCGGATGGCGGTTGATGCCCAGTCCCCAGCGGGCGATGTCCGTCTGGTGAGGGCCCTGGTTGCCCGAGTCGCCGTTGCCGTAGAGCCGCTGCCAGTGCCAATCATAGTGAAAGTTCGGACGGGTCAGCTTGGGCGAGGTGAAGGTGGCCGGACCGCTCCAGAGATCGAAATCCGCCTCCTGAGGAATCGGGTAATCACCCAGTTGACCGATAGACTTTCGTCGCTTGTAGCACAGCCCCCTGGCGAAGTTGACCTGACCGATCCCACCCTCAGCCAGGAATTGCATGGCGTTCTTGAGGGCAGGATTCGAGCGGCACTGCGTTCCGACCTGGCAAATCCGTCCGTACTTCTTCGCGGCGGCCACCAGGGCGGCGCCTTCGGGAATGTCGTGGCTGATGGGCTTCTCGATATAAGCGTCCTTGCCGGCCTGCATGGCCCAGACGCCGCACAGCGCGTGCCAGTGGTTCGGCGTGGCGGTCGAGATGAAATGGACGGACTTGTCGTCGAAGACCGTTCGCATATCCTTGACCCACTTCGGCCGACGGCCCGTGTCCTTCTCGATCTTGGCGCAGGCCTTCTCGCCCACCTTCTGGTCGATATCGACGACGTAGGCGATCTCGACATCCTTGCGGCGGGCATACGCGCCGATGTGATCGCCGCCGCGGCCGTTGCAGCCGATCACAGCACACAGGAGCTTGTCATTCGGACTCGTGCCCTGCGCGGCGGCCCGTTCGCTGAACATCGGGGCCGTCGGAGCCACGGCCGCCGCGGCGGCGAACAGGGAATTCTGCAGGAACTGTCGACGTGTTCGTTGCGCTGCCATAACCACTCCTTACGATACGATGAGATACGGTTGAATACCGTTACTGCCTGCGACAACCATCATATCGCCTCGGAAACAACAAGCCAGCACAAACGCCGGAAACAGGTTTCGCGCCCCAGGCTCAGACACCCTCGGGATCAGGACGCCGGGCCCGCTTTTATCCGACGTCGGCAACCGTGACTCGTCCGGATCGGCAACGTCGGACGCAGCCGGGAGAGCATCCCCCGACCGGCGCAGGGAATTCTTCGCTCACAGGTAGACAAACACCGACAAGGTTGCTATAATGCGTACTGCATTGAATGGTGCGTGCGAAGGGCGTAACGGGTCTGTCCTGTGCTCTATGGAGGGAGCAATTCGCAGGAGGGGACTGTCGTTGCGTCTGCCATGCGCACGCTAGGATCGGAGGATGGGGTATATGAGGACTCTGGCATTGGCCATCGCACTGGCGCCGCTCGTCTGGCTGGCGGCAACGACACAAGCTGAGGAACCGGTTTACCACGTGGAGGGACAGTACACGGTCGTGATCTCCTCCACCGAAGGAGGATCGGTCGTCGATCCGGGCGAGGGGACGTTCAGTTACTCCTATGTCCAGTGGATTGGCCTCCAGGCCAGGCCCGCACCGGGCTACGAGTTCACCGCCTGGACGGGGACCTTGTACAGCACGGCGAATCCCACAACGGTCCGGATCGACCAGGACCACCAGATCTGTGCCACATTCTCCGCCGTGAAGAGGGAGTTGCACGTGGACGACGACGCGCCCGCCGACCCAAGCCCGGGCGATCCCGAGGTCGGCGATCCTCGCGAGGACGGCACAACCGACCATCCCTTCGACTCCATCGAAGAAGCCGTCGCGGTCGCCTTCGACGGCGAGACCGTCCGCGTCCACCCCGGGACCTACTACGAGACCATCCACATCGCACGCAAGAGCATTCATCTGGCGGGCAGAGACCCGAACGACCGACCCGGAACGCCCCTGCCGGTGATCCAGGCGGACGGGAAGGACTCTGTCGTGCAGATCAGCGGAACCGGCGACGCGCCGACCACGGTGTCCGGCTTCGCCATCCGAGACAATCAGGGGCAGATCATTGTCATTGATTGCTCGGGCGGCGCCGCCACGTTCTCCCACTGTCTGATCGTGGGAAACCGCCCGACCGGTTCCGGCAGCGCCCTGATCCAGTGCACAGACAGCGATGCCACCTTCGTCAACTGCACGATTGCCGACAACTGCATCGGCGAGTGCGGCGCAGGGCTGCGGGCCGTCAACAGCACCCTGACGCTGACCAATTCGATCTTCTACCACAACACATCCCGCTGCCCGGACGCCGCGGACAGCATGATCTACGCGGACGAACGCGCGAGAATCTCCATCACGTACAGCGACATAGAGGGCGGCTGGTCCGGCATCGGGAACCTCGACGTGGAGCCGCAATTCGTCTCGCACGGCCTGTGGGTCGACTCCAGGTTCCCCTCCATCTTCCGGGACCCCGGCAATCCCTACGCGGTACTGCTCCCCGGCGACTACCATCTGCAATCGAGCATGGGCCGGTGGGACGAAACGACTTTGAGCTGGCGCTACGACGACGTAGTCAGTCCCTGCATTGACGGCGGCGATCCGGCCGGCGAAATCGGCAGCGAGCCTACGCCCAACGGCGGGGTCGTCAACATGGGCGTCTACGGCGGCACCGCCGAGGCCAGCAAGAGCGGTCTCCTTAGGATATCAGGTGGATCCGTGATTCTCCCTGGCGAGGGGACCTTCGTGTACAATGACGGCCGTCCCGTGTACATCGAGGCCAAAGCGGACCCCGGTTTCGTGTTCACCTGCTTCTCTGGCACGGTGTATACACAGCAAAACCCCGTCTCACTGGCAATGGTTTACGACCACCACATACAGGCCGTTTTCGAGATGGTTCTCGACACTTTGTATGTCGACGATGATGCGCCCGCCGACCTTGGTCAAGGCAACGCGGACGTCAGCGATCCACAGGAAGATGGTACGCCCGAACATCCGTACGACACGATTCAAGAAGCGATAGACATCGCCGGGAACGAAACCACGGTGTACGTGCTTCCAGGGACCTATCGTGAAAACATCGTAATCTCGGGCAAGAGCATCTACCTAATAGGAAGAGCCCCAAACGATCCAAACGGGACCACCCTGCCGGTGATCGATGCAAGGCAGAGCGGTGCGGCCGTATCCATCAGTGGCAGCCACGACACCTATTGCTCCCTGTCCGGCTTCACCATCACCGGAGGTCATGGGCCGACCGCCATCAACAACTGTTCCGGCGCCGATGTGGCGATCTCTCACTGTCTGATCGCCGGAAACCGACCGAGCGGCTACGGCAGCGCACTGATCCAGTGTACCGACTGCAATGTCGCCATCGTCCATTGCACGGTCGCAGACAACTACCTGGGCGCCTGCAATGCCGGTCTGCGGGCCCTCAACAGCACGGTCACCCTGACCAATTCGATCCTCCATCACAATACGTACAACTGCTCGCCCCCCCCAAGCAGTATGATCCATGCCGATGACGATGCAGAGGTCTCCATCAGCTACAGCAACATTGAAGGCGGCTGGTCGGGCGACGGGAACATCGACGCGGAGCCGCTGTTCGCGCGTCGCGGCCAATGGGTGGATGCCGAGGACCCGCTCATATCCCGGGACCCGAGCGATCCCAACGCGGTCTGGATCCGCGGCGACTACCATCTGCAATCCAGCGCAGGCCGATGGGATGAATCCGCGTCGGACTGGCTGTGCGACGTGGCAACGAGTCCCTGCATTGACGGCGGCGATCCGGCCGGCGACATCGGCTATGAATCCACTCCCAACGGGCGAGTCGTCAACATGGGCGTCTACGGCGGCACCACCGAGGCCAGCAAGAGCGACGACTCGAGCGGCTTGCGGGCGGATGACCCTGTCCACTTCGAAGATGCGAGTCTGAAGGCGGCCGTCGAGGAGACGCTGTGGATCGTGGACCCAACCCCCGCCGACATGCTGGGACTGACTTCCCTTAGCGCCGGCAACATGAAGATCAAGAGCCTGGTCGGCCTGGAATACGCCTTGAACCTGCAGGATCTCTATCTTCGATTCAACGATATCCACGACATCTCCGCGTTGTCGGGTCTGACGAGCCTCCAGTCCATCGTCCTGCACAGGAATTGGCTGATGGACCTCTCCCCCCTTTCGGGTCTGACGAACCTGGTGCATCTGGATCTGAACGACACGCATAGCAGCGACATCTCCGCCTTGGCGACATTGGCGAACATAAAGGATCTGATCCTGTATGACAATGAGATCACGGATATCTCGATCCTGACAGCCTTCACGTCTTTGACCCATCTCGACCTGCGTCTGAACGCGCTCAACAACGAAGCTTATGACATGCACATCCCGCAGATCCTGGCAAACAATCCAGGGATTAGCATCCAGCACGATCGCGGCCCATATACCCTCACGCTGTCATCCACTCAGGGCGGCTCGGTCATCTATCCGGGTGAAGGGACCTTCGTATACAATGACGGTCGCGCCGTGTACATTAAAGCCCAGGCGGATCCCGGCTTCGCGTTCGTCAGATTCTTCGGCACGTTGACGACATCGCAGAACCCCGTGGCCGTGAACATGGTGTGCGACTACCAGATGGAGGCCGTGTTCGTAAGCACGCTGGACACGGTGTACGTCGACGGCGACGCGGGTGGACCCTGAAACGGAAGAACAGGCTACGGTGGATATCGGAATCTCCCTGGGGATCAGGAATCCAGGTTGAAACTCACGGTCTCGATAGAAGGAACTTGAAGAAGGAATATGAAGCACATATCGGCAGCAGCAATTCTCTTGTCTTTCCTGGCGACCGGCGCACAGGCTGAAGAACCCGTGTACATTGCGGACGCCGCTCTCAAGGAGGACGTGGAAAACGCACTGAACGTGTCCGATCCCACGCCGACCGACATGCTGGGTCTGACGATCCTCACCGCCCAGGCCGACGGGATCAAGAGCATCGTCGGCCTGGAGTATGCCGTGAACCTGTGGTATCTGAATCTCCGCCTGAACGGCATCCAGGACATCTCCCCCCTGTCGGGCCTGACGAGCCTGACGAATCTCGTCCTGCACAAGAACCCGCTCGCGGACCTGTCGCCCCTATCCGGCCTGACGAACCTGGTCTACCTCGACCTGAACTACACGGGGACCAGCGACCTGTCCGCGCTCGCAGGCCTGACCGGCCTCGATGAACTGCTGCTCTACGGCAATTCGATCACCGACATCTCGGCCCTGACGGCCTTCACGCGCCTGGCCCACCTCGACCTGCGTCAGAACCTGCTGGGCCAGGAGGCCTTCGACGTGGGCATTCCGCTGATCCTTGCGAACAACCCCGGCATCAACCTGCAACATGATCTGAGCCCCTATTCCGGCTCCTACTCCGTGACCCTCTCGTCCACCACCGGCGGCTCGGTGATTTCGCCCGGCGAGGGGACCTTCGCCTTCGCCACCACCAGCGGCGGCACCCGCACGCTGCGACTCGAAGCGAAAGCCGACGCAGGGTACGTCTTCGCGGCATGGACCGGGACCTACTACTCGACCCAGAATCCCGTCGTGGTCACCATCAATCGCGATCACGACATCCGTGCCACATTCGCCAGCGCGACGAGCGAATTCCACGTGGACGATGACGCCCCCGACGACCCCGTGCCCGGTGATCCGGAGACGAGCGATCCGGACGAGGACGGGACCGCGGAGCACCCGTTCGACTCGATTCAGGAGGCCATCGACTCGGCTGTGGACGGCGTAACCATCTTCGTGCGGCCGGGCGCCTACTGCGAGAACATCACGATCTCGAGAAAAGGCGTCCACCTCGTGGGAAGAGAGCCGAACGATCCGAAGGGAACCCCGCTGCCCGTCATCCAGGCAAAGGAAAGCGGCTCCGTCGTCCTGGTCAACGTCGGCAGCAACTCGGATTGCACGTTGACCGGGTTCCTCATAACAGGAGGCTATGGGCAGACCGGCATGGTCAACTGTTGCGACACGACCACCACCATCTCCCATTGCCTGATCGCCGGGAATCGACCGAGCGGCTACGGCAGCGCACTGATCCAGTGCACCGACTGCAACGTCGCCATCGTCCATTGCACGGTCGCAGACAACTACCTCGGCGTCTGCGATGCCGGCCTGCGGGCACACAACGGCACCGTGACCTTCACGAATTCGATTCTCTATCATAATACAGCCAGATGCTCGACCACGAACACCCTCCTCTGTGCCGAGAGCGGCGCGGAGATCCTCGTTGCTCACTGCGACATTGAAGGCGGCTGGTTAAGCGACGGGAACATCGACGCGGAGCCGATGTTCGCGCGTCGCGGCCAATGGGTGGATGCCGAGGACCCGCTCGTGTCCCGTGACCCGGGCGATCCCAACGCAGTCTGGATCCGCGGCGACTACCATGTCCAATCCAGTGCAGGCCGATGGGATGAGTCCGCATCGAACTGGCTGCACGACGAGGCAACCAGTCCCTGTATCGACGGAGGCGACCCGAACGATCCGATCGGGAGCGAACCCGCGCCCCATGGCGGCATCGTCAACATGGGCGTCTACGGCGGAACCACCGAGGCCAGCAAGAGCGACTGAAACAGGAATCCGTTCATCCCGTGACTTATGGTGCGAACACACTGGGACAATACGCCACAGCGATGGGCTCTTGGCATCCTGGTGATGACCGTCCTGACGCCGGTCTTCGCGGATGACCCGACCATCACCCCTTCGGCATACTGGAAGAACGAGATCGCATTCCCGTACGACGCTTTCGCCAATCGCGGCACCGCCTGGGACTCCACCAAGTGGGTCAAGTTCACCATTCTCCTGGAGCCCTACGACCCGAACGTCGTCTACTTCCAGAAGAGCACGAAGTACGTCTACCATTACACGTTTGCTGCCGAGGTGCTCGATCCGTTTCTCGGCATGACGACGGCGCAATTCAACGCGGTCAGTCTGTACGCGGAGAATCAGCAGGCCCTCCTGGGCGCGGTGATTCTGCCGCCGCCCGTGAACTCCTCGATGAAGGAGCCGCAATTCCTCGAGTATGGCATTCAGTTCATCCGTCAGGATGCCTTTGCCCGCGAGGAGATTCGCGACCTGTTCAATCGGGTCAAGGCCTGCATTGCGGCCTCGGACGATGTCCAGGCGTTCTATTTCCCGACCTACGAGCAGCAGGCCACCGCGTCCGCCAACAGCGACTGGTTCGCGTCGCAGGGCATTCCGATCAGCTCCACCACGCGGTGGGCCAGCGGCAACACCTGCTACTCGGAAGGATGGGCCTTCGGAACCCTCAAGTTCTTCCCTGCCGACCAGATCGCGACCGCCTATCGCAGTGGCGATCTGAAGCCCGACGACATCCTGCTCACCGACGGAGTGCCCGCCGAGATCCCCTTCGTCGCGGGCATCATCTCCCTGGCGGCCTCGACGCCCAATTCCCACGTGGCCATTCTCTCGCGGACCTACGCGATCCCGTTCGTACACCTGGTCCTCGCCGACGACGTCGCGAGGGTACAGGACCTCGTCGGCCGACGGATTCTCCTGACCGCCTACGAGGATGACTACGGAACCGACGTCGAGCTGATCGAAACAGAGACCTGCGTGGACGATGAGGCAGCGGCTCAGCTTCTGGCGATGAAAGAATCCGCGCCCCTGAGCATCGAGCCCATGGCGTCCCTGGGCGTCTTCGGCCTGCCCACCGAGGGTCTGACTCCCTCCGACATTCGATACGTCGGAGGCAAAGCGTCGAACTTCGGGATTCTGCGGGCGTCAGTCCCGGACAACTCTCCCAGGTCTATCGCGATAACCTTCGATCTGTGGCAGGCGTTTCTCGACCAGCCGTTGACGCCGAGCCCAACCCTGACCCTCGCACCCGGCAAGCATCTCGTGCTCTGGGCCGACGGCGACACCGATCAGGGCCCCACGCACACGAGCTTCCGCCTGAGCAAGGACGGCGAATCCGTCGGCCTGTACGACGCCGACGGCGCTACGCGGATCGATGCCGTCCAGTTCGGTCCTCAGACGGAGGACGCCTCGTTCGGGCGGTCCCCCGACGGCGGCGACGCGTGGGCGCTATTCACCGCTCCTACCCCCGGCCGACCCAACACCGCCGGCGACGGCGCAAGCGGCTCGGGCCTGCTCATCAACGAGATCATGGCAGACAACCAACAGACCATCGAGGACCCCTGCGAGAGCGGCGAGTTTCCCGACTGGATCGAGCTGTACAACGCCTCGGACGAAACCATCACCCTGAACGGCCTGTACCTGACGGACGACCTGAGCGAGCCGACTCAGTGGCAGATCCCGCCTGAGATCGTCGGCCCGACGCTGCGGGACGAAATCGCCCGCCGATTGGCAAAATACGCGTCCTATCCCCCTTCGGACATGCAGGCGCTCGCGCAGGACCTGGCCTGCATCCGCAACCTGTTCACCCATGCCAACGTCACCGTGTTCAGCGACCAACTGCGAGAGGGAATCCTCGCGGTGCTCACCGATCCGCAGTACGGCTTCGAGCCCAACGTCATGCTGCGATTCCGCAGCTCGACCAACGTCGAGGACAGTGCGGACTTCATCGGGGCCGGACTCTACGACAGCTACAGCGGCTGCCTCGCCGACGCGCTCGACTCCGACGACGAGGGCCCCTGCGCCTGCGACCCGAACCGCGCGTCCGAGAAAGATATCTTCCACGCGATCCGGCAGGTCTTCGCCAGCTTCTACAACAACAACGCGTTCCTGGAACGGCTCCGCCATGAGGTCAACGAAGCGGACGTCGGCATGGCCATGGTGGTCCATCACTCCGTGCCCGACGACATCGAGCTGGCGAACGGGGTCGCTACCATCGGCAGGACCGCCAGCGAGACGACGTTCTCCCTGGTCACCCAACTGGGCGCCGTCTCCGTCACGAATCCCGAGGACGGCTCGACGCCGGAAGAGGTCACCGTCGTCATCTACGCCTCGGGCAGCCTGGTGCCTGCCAAGCTCATGGCGACGTCCAGTCTCGTCCGACTGGGCGAGACCGTCATGACCTGGAGAGACGATTACACGGCGCTGGCGAATCTGCTCCTGGCGGTGAGCAAACAGTACGCACAGACCACCGGCCAGAGCGAGTACATCCTCGACGTCGAGTACAAGAAGGTCGCGGCGGGCGGCCGGGCCTTGCCCGCCGGCGGACTGCTCGTCAAGCAGGTCCGCCCGATCCCGACCTCCGACTACACGCAGACCCCCTTCCTGGTCAACCAGCCCACGCAGTTCGAGGTCTACACCGGCGAGGTCGTCTACGAGGAGGCAACCGATGTTTTCGCGGATCATCGACTCAAGTCCCGATGGACGCTCGAAACCAAGAGCACCGTTCTGGACGCCCAGGCGATCCAGGAGGGCCTGTACACCAACGTGCAGATCGAGTACCTCGATGAAGACCAGGTCCGCACGATCTCAGGACAGATGGCCCTCTTGCCGGGCGCCGCACACGAAGCCGGACTGGATTCCACGAGGGATAGCTGGCATCTCGCGGACCTCTCGAACCCGCGGACCTACAACCTGAAGACGACGAAGATCCCGACCGCCGTCGAGACCTCGGAATGCCCGATCTTCACCCCGTCGGATCTCGGTTGCTCGGGTTTTGGCGTGCCCTACAAGTTCCTCACGCTGCACGTCACCTATGCGAACCACGTCGAATCCTGGAGCGCCGACGGCGTCGCAAGCACCTCAAGCAACAGGGTGTATCTGTGGCCCTGCCAAGAGGCCGACAGCGACGACATCGCACAGGAGCGGACGCTCACGTCCAACGGCATTTCGATCACGTCCCGCTTCTACTATCCCCCGCTGCCGGCGGGAATCACCGCCTGGGAAATGGCCGGCGGCAACACCGCCCCGCTGAAACAATGGGACCAGACCACCATCACAGGCCTGACCCCCCAGCCCATCGTCCTGACGGGATACTATTCGCAGACGTTCCGACCCGAGCACCACAACGTGAGGGAACACCTGCTCTTCGAGCCCAGACTGGAGCCCGGGATCTCCGCAGACATCCTCCGCGAGCTGCAGGACCAGGACATCCGCTTCATCCACATGATCCTGGACAAGGACGGGGACAACACCGACGAGTCTCGAATCGTCACGTATGGTTTCTGAGAGACCGCCACAGAACAGTCTCAAACGCCAAACGAACGGAACCGTGCGACGCCGGCCAGACGACAGCAATGCAGCCCAGCCGCCCCCGGCTGGGATCGCTGGGATCACCCCCGAGGGCGGGGGTGCCACGTGGCCACGCGATCCGATTGCCGATCTTGCCCGTCGGAACTCATTCGAGTCAAGTCGGCAATCTTCCAGATGACGGCCTTGTCGAAGACCTTTCCGCCAGGAAGGTTGGGGTCCAGGTCGATGTCGGCGGTCAGGATAAAGTGCTTGTCGTAACCCTCAGGCGTCTCGCCGAGGGCTCACCATGACAAACTGGAGTCCCGCCCTGCGGCCACAGCTACACGTCGCAGGTCTTCACCGCCTGGACGAGCGACTCCAGCGCGTTGCGGACGGGCGTATACTCGTGGGCGACGTAGCCCTGGTAGCCGGTTTCGACGATCGCCCTCATGACCGCAGGGTAGTAGATCTCCTGGTTCTCATCCAGCTCGTGCCGGCCCGGCACGCCGGCGGTGTGGAAGTGTCCGATGTGCTGGATGTTCTGCTGGATCGTGGCAATCAGGTCGCCTTCCATGATCTGCATGTGGTAGATGTCGAAGAGCAGCTTGAATCGCGGGGAATTCACCCGCCGGCACAACTCGAAGGCCCAGGCGTAGTTGTCGCACATGTAACCGGGGTGGTTCACCTTGCTGTTGAGCATTTCCATGCAGATGGTCACGCCGGAGTCCTCGGCGATCTTCACCGCCTCTTTGAGGATGAGCTGGCAGTTGTCCATCCCCTCCTCATCGCTGATGCCCGCGCGGTCGCCGGCCATGCAGATCACGTTGGGCCACTTGTACTCCGCCGCGGCCTGGATGTTCGTCCGGAACTCCTCAAGGAACTGGGCGTGCTTGGCCTTGTTGTTCAGGCCGTTCTTGATGCCGCCCGCGCCGGGCACCATGGTCGCGACGAGATCGTGCTTCTTCAGCACGTCCCAATCGTTGGGGCCGACCAGGTCGCGTCCGACCAGTCCCATCTCGACGAGCAACTTGGCCGCCTGCTCCAGGTCGAGCTTCGCGTTGCGCAGACACCCGCCGCAGATCGACTGCTTGATCCGCCCGTTCTTGACGATCCTGCCGATGCTGCCGGGCTGCATCGCACCTTGTCCCCACACGACTGCGGGCAATGTGGTCGCCGCCACAACCGCCGTCGCACCCGCCAACATGTCGCGCCGCGTCAGCCCGCCCGCGCGTGCACTGTTCTCGATCTGGCTCATCTGGCGCCCTTCCCGAAAATGAGGTTTGTGAAATAGCGTGGCATTCCGGCCCCCATGCTACCGCCCGCCCGGTCCCAATTCAACCAGCAATCGCCGGAACCAGACCTGCGACACGGATTCACGAGGAGAGACTCGACGACCGCCTCCTGCTTCGAGAGGCCGGGACACAGGCACTTGACAGGCGGCTGGTTGGCGGTAGATTCAGAGACGCACACGATATGAAGAATCGTTACTCCATGGAGGACTTGCACATGAAACGAACGGCTTGGCTCACAACAGCGAGTCTCATCACAATGTCCATTCTGGCACAGGCGCAGCCTGCAGGGTCTGCAGAAACCAAGGAGCAACGGGACGCTCGCATGGACTGGTGGCGCCAGGCCCGCTTCGGCATGTTCGTTCATTGGGGCCTGTATTCGGGCCTGGCCGGCACGTGGAAGGAGAAATCCGTCGGTGACCGCGGCGGCATGGAGTGGATCCAGCAGCGCGTCGGAGTGGATACGTGGGAATACGCCCACGAAGCAGTCCCGCGATTCCAACCCGCAGAGGGATTCGCCGTCCAGTGGGCGAAGCTCGCTCGCGACGCGGGATGTCGCTACGTCGTCTTCACCACGAAACACCACGACGGCTTCTGCCTGTTCAACTCGCAGTACACCAGCTACGACGCCTACGACCTCGTCGGGCGGGACCTGTGCAGGGAGATCGTCGACGCCGTGCATGGCGAGGGGCTCAAGGTGGGCTTCTACCACTCGGTGATCGACTGGCACCATCCGCAGTACGACTACTTCAAGGCCAACCAGTTGCCGCACCCGCTTCGTGGCAAGCCCTCGCCGAACGGCCCGCGCAACCACGACATCTATGTAGAATACCTGCACCATCAGGCAAAGGAGCTATTCTCCAACTACGGGACCGTCGACGTAATCTGGTGGGACTACTCCAAGCAGGGCAACGAAGGCCCCTTCTGGCGAGCGGACCAGCTCATGGCGATGGCCCGGCAGCTCCAGCCGGCGATCATCTCGAACAACCGCCTGTACCACATCCCGGACATCGAGAGAGAGGACTCCGCCGACCGGCTCCGAACGTGGAAGCCCGAGCAGGGCGACTTCACAACGCCGGAGCAGACGATCCCCTCGACCGGCATCCCCGGCGTCGACTGGGAGGTCTGCATGACGATGAACACGACCTGGGGATACTCCGAGCACGACCACGCGTGGAAATCGACGCGGACGCTCCTGCGTAACCTCGTCGACATCGTGTCCAAAGGGGGCAACTACCTGCTGAACATCGGTCCCAAGGGCGACGGCTCGATCCCCCGGGAGAGCATCGAGTCCATGCAGGCCCTCGGCAAGTGGATGGCCGCCAACAGCGAATCCATCTACGGCACGACCGCCAGCCCGTTCGACAAGCCCGCCTGGGGAAGATACACCGCCAAGCCGGGACGGCTCTACGCCCATGTGTTCGACTGGCCTGGGGATGGGAAGCTGCAAATCCCCGCTTCGGATCGCAAGATTGCCCGCGCCTACCTGCTGGCCGATCCCCAGAAGAAGTCGCTGAAAACAGAGACCGGCTTGGACTCCATCGCGATCCAGGTTGCGCCGCAGGCGCCGGACCAGAACGTCTCCGTCGTCGCGATCGAATACGCCCAATGACCTCTCTTCGTAGGGTGCGTACCACGCACCAACTTCCGTGTTGCCGACGGTTGAGCTGTGCGTGATACGCACCCTACAGTATCTTCTCTGGCTTCGCCATGTCTCTGTGGTGAACCTCTCCGGAACACGCGTCTACGGCGAGACAATCTCGAACGGGATGGCGGGCAGCGTCGCAGCCGGAACGCGGCGTCGCGCCGGTGGAGCCTTCTCCCCGGCAGATGCCGGCGGTTTCGCGGAGAAGCCGTGGACAATGAGGTTGCCCTTCAAGCCGGGTCGAACCTTGTCGGCCTCGCTCTTGAGCGTGATCTCGACGCCTTCGCGGATCGGCGTGACGCTCTCAACCACGATGCCCTCCGCTGGATCGCTCACCTCAAGCTGCGTCGTCGTCGCAAACCAACGTCCGGCGGGCCCGACCCGGACGGACGCCGTCCCGCCGGCAGGGATTCGGACCGGCACACTGCCGACGAGACGCATGTCCCCCTTCGACATCCGCTGGCCTGAGACCGCAACTCTCAACTCCCGGGCAGGGACGAGATGCCGGTAGAAGAAAGCCTGCATCATGTCGTCAGCCGGCACGACCGGGCGAACCACCTCGCATCCGTCGATCACCGCCCGGCCCTCCACCGACAGGCTCAGCGGCTCTTCCGTCGGCGTCGGCGGGACCGTCAGCGTGATCTGCACTTTGTCCTGCGCAGAAAAAGCCAGGTCGGACCTGCTTTGAGGGGGAAGAACCTCTTGGCTCGATTCTTCCCCCTCAAACCCCGGTCGCGCGTCGAGCGCCTCGTCGTGTCCGTTCCTCAACGAAATCGAACCAGGAGATTTCGTTGAGGAATACAGGCCCGACCTGGCTTTTTCCGCGCCCGCGGCGGGCGCCCAGCCGCTCAGCAGGTATCCGGTCGGAGCATTCTTCAGGGCCAATGTGATGTCGCCATCGAATCCGTCCCTGCGAAAGACGTGTACGGTCAGCGGAATCGTAGCCCCGCCGCGGATGTTGATGCTCGACGGCACGATTCTCAGTTCGAAATCCGGTCGCGGCGGGCTAATCCGCAGGCGATATCCATATTCGTCGCCGCCTCGACCCTGGGCGTCGTTCAGGTGGAGATAGTACGTGCCGTCCGCCGGCAGCGTAACGGACAAGTACGAATCCGCATGGTGCGTGATCAACCCCGAGCCCTTGTCCTCCCGGTCGTCGTTGAACGCCACGTGCCGGCCCGCGGCATCCGTCAGTCGGAGCACGGAATCCAGCGGGGATCCCAACCGTCGGGCGGTAACCTCCATAACCACCTCGCTACCCGCTCGACCGTCGAAGCGGAACACGTCGACGTCGCTGTCAGCGTCGATCCGCCCATTCACAATCGTCGGCAACACGATCCGCTGCGCCATTTCCAGCGAATCGTTCGACTCGTTCTCCACGCATTCGGGCAGGGTATCCACCGAAAAGAGCGGCGGATTGCCGCACGTCGGGAGTGAGTAGTTCAGTTCGACAATCCCGTCTCTCCTCTCGTCGTCGCCGGGCTCGCGGATCAGATGGGTCGTCGGCAGGTTCCAGCCCTGCAAGTCGATGCTCGTGCGAGCCTCCGCCGGACCCCCGAGCGGGAAGATGCTCGTCACGAACGGCAACTCGCCCACTGCGATGCGATACACGAAGTCCTGTCGCCCGCGGTAGATTGAGTCCTTGATCTCGATCAGGTACTCGCCATCCTCGGCGATCTCGCAGCACAGGACCGGGTCGGGGTTGAACCGGTAGTCGTCGGCGTACGCCAGTTCGCGTCCCTGGTCGTCGCAGAGGGCCACCGTGGCTTGAAACCAGCCCGGCACCGCGTCGGCGAGATAGGGAATCAACTCCCTCGCACTGGCAGCGACCACCAGACGCTGCCCCTTCCGCGCCGGGAAGCGGTAGCGATCCACATCGCCGGGCATGATCTGGCCGTTCACGACCGCGGGCAGCGAGATACGCATGTCGGCCTCCGCGGGATCGACCTTCGCCTGACTGCGGTATGGCTGCCTTGCCGCGTTCGGCGGCGCCACAACGGCCCGCGCCGCCGTCTCGCTGAATTCGGGCAACGTACCGACGCAGAACACCAGCGGGTTCGACAGCCCCGAGGCCGTCACGAGTCTGAGGTCGCGACGCCCGGGCCGTGCGTCCGGGCCGACCGTGACGGAGAGCGTCACCGTCTCGGAGATCGCGGGATTGGCCTGCCGATTCGGGGGGCCCTCCGTGAGCTTCTCTCGGATCTCGACGAGCATCCTCTCGTCCTCGGCCGTCCACTCTGCGGGCGTATCATGGGAGTCCTGGGAGACACCCTGCCCGCTGACGGGTCCGGCGCTCTTCATCGCGGCTGCTCTCCTCTCCTGGAGTTCCTTCATCTTGTCCCGCAGCTCGTTGAATTGCCGCTGCGTCAGGGGCTTGGTCTGCGAGAGCACGATGGCCTGGATGTCGCCCCCGCCAACGCACAGGCCCGTCGCACCGTCGAGGTACTGGCCGCCGAGAACGATCTGGAAGGTCTCCCCCTGCCGGCCGCCGGCCGGATAGACGTAGCCGATCCGCGGGGTGTTCTGCTGTCCCCGTGCGGCGGGCAGAACCGCCAGGAGCGACAGGCAGACAATCGCAAGCCCTCGAGATGAATCCATAAGACGTCCCCTGCTCACATGATCTCCGTCAAACGCCCGCTCTCGGCTGCGCCCTGTGCGGAAACAGGCAACGCGTGGACCGCCAGTCCCTGCGGATGGGGCAGCTTCGCGCCGGGATCGATGCCGAGCAATTCGTACATGCTCGCGATGAGATCCTCAGGATGGACCGGCCGGTCCTTCACTTCTTCGCCCGTGTCGTTCGAGGCGCCGACCACGCGGCCGCCCTTGAACCCGCCTCCGGCGACGACAACGCTGAAGACCTTGCCGAAGTGATTGCGACCGCCATTCCACGGCGCCTCCCACTGCACTCTCGGCGTCCGGCCGAACTCGCCGCCCCACCAGACGATGGTGCCGCCCAGCAGCTCGCGATCCGACAGATCCCGCAGCAGCGTCGCCATGCCCCGGTCCATCTCCGGAAGCTGGCGGCGCATAGCCTGGAAGTGTTGCTTGTGCGTATCCCAGCCCTTGTAGTTGATGGTGACGTAGGGGACGCCGCGTTCAACGAGCCGACGGGCCATCAGGCAGGATTGGCCGAAGGTGCTCCGGCCGTACTGGTCTCGCAACTCGTCCTTTTCCTGCGACAGGTCGAACACCTTGGCGCCGTCGCCCAGGATCAGGTCGTAGGCCTGGTTCTCACATTGCTCCGAGGCCGCCACTCGGGGATTGCCTCGCATGGCCTTCCCGAGAGTGTTCAGCTCGCCCAACAGGTCGCGCCGGCTCTGCTGCCTCTGCGTGGAGACGCCTTGCGCGACGACGCCTTCCACGACGAAAGGGGTTCGCGCCGGATCGCCGCCGGTGGCAAACGGCTTGTATCGAGAACCCAGGAACCCCGCCTCCGAGAACCGACCCTGCAATTCGGTCAGCACGATGTACGGTGGGATCAGGCCCTTGTATCCTGCGTCGTAGCCTTTGAACAGGGAGACGACGGCGCCGACGCACGGATAGACCTGCCCGTCGCCCGGCATCCGACCCGTCTGGACCCGGTAGGAGGCGGTCTCGTGGGCATTCACGCCGTGGGTCATGCTCCGGATGATGGAGTACTTGTCCGCCTGTTGAGCCAGCAGGGGCAGCAGCTCGCCGATGACGATCCCGTCCACGTTGGTTGCGATGGGCTTGTTCAGCGGGCCGGTGTAGTCGTTGCCCGCCTGGGGCTTGGGGTCGAACGTGTCCAGATGCGAGGGCCCGCCCCACATCCAAATCTGAATGACGGACTGGGCTTTGGCCGACCGCTGCGACGCCGACGCGCTGCGACGACCCGCCGCAAGTCCGGCGGCGCCGAGAAGGCCGAGACGTATCGCGTCGCGTCGGGAGATGGGCGTGTCCATATGCCGTGCCTTTCGTCTTTCACGTCCTCAATGCCTGTAGAGGAACTCCACACTGTTGATCAGTGCCCAGGTCAGATCGATGGCGGCCTCGCGACTCTTGCCTTTGCCGGCCTGCATGTACGCAGCCGCGGTCTTGCGCTCCTCCTCCGTCGGATACCGCGAGAGAATCGTCAGGTACAACGTATCGACGATCTCGCGAGGCCTGGCCCTCGACCGCAGCACGTTCTGCAACGCGGGACCCTGCTCGATCTTGCGCTGGATATGGCTGGAGTTCAGCAGGTGCAACCGCTGGGCGGCTGTCGGATTGTTGTTCCGCTCCGACTCCAGGCCGGTATCCCGCGACGAGCGCCCGAACATCTCCAGGAAGGAGCTGGTGATGCTGCCGTCGGCGAGTGAGATGGACCGCTGATCCTCCGGGATGAATGTGAACGGCTCGGGAATGGCGCTGGAGTACGCTTCGGTCGTGCCGGTGATCTGGTTGAGGGCGTCGATCAGCACCTCCGCTTCGAGCCGACGGAGCGGATACCATGCGAAATTCGCCTCCGCCTGCGGCTCGTCCGTCGCAGGGATGCAGGAGAGCTGGTACGTCTGCGAATGGAGGATCAGGCGATAGACATGCCTGAGGTCGTAGCCGGACACGATCAGCTCGCGCTCCAGGAAGGCGAGCAGTTCGGGATTGCCCGGCGGATTGTCCTCGCGGATGTCGTCGGGCTCGTGGATGATCCCCCGCCCGAGCAACCAGGACCAGATGCGATTGACGACGTTGCGCGCGAACCACGGATTCTTCACGTCGATCAGCCAGTCGGCAAAGACCTCGCGCGGGTCGCAATCCGGGGACAAAGACACGGTGGTCCCATCCGGAAGGACGGCAGACGCGGGCAGCGGCTTGTTCGGATCGGACAGGACGATTTCCTCTTTCCATTCCCCGGTAGCCTTGAAGCTGATTCGCGAGAAGAACACCGCCATCTGCGACCACCGCTCGTCGGGCCAACTGTCGGCTCGCACGCCCATGAACGTCAGCGCCGCCGCCTGGGCCAGGGTCTGCGGGTCCTTGCTCTGGACCGCGCGATAGAAGTTGACGGGAGGGACGCGGAAGTTGCTGCCACTGGAGGTGAGCATCTCGCGAACGAACCGATCGTACGGCGTATTCGCGGCCAGGGAGGTCCGTATCCAGCGATGGTACGCCTGTACCGCGTTGGGCCACAGGTTGATGGGAAATTCCGACTTGACCCGCAGCAGATCGCTCCACTTCATCGCCCAGTAGTCGGCGAACTCGTCCTGTGCCAGCAGCCGGTCGATCAGAACGCTGCGCTTGTTCAGGTCCTGGTCCAACAGAAACGCCTGAGCCTCCTGGGCGGTGGGCAGCGTACCGATGACGTCCAGGAATACCCGACGAACGAACACCGCGTCCGAGCACGGATTGGAGGGCTCGATTCCCAACTCCGCGAGCCGGGCAAAGACCAGTTCGTCGATCCGACCGCACGGCGAGGGCCTCGCCGGACCTTCGAACGGGCTCGTTGCAGCGCAGGATGCCACGGCTGCGGCCAAGGCAATCGCTATTGTCGCCAGTCTGTTCATCATTGTCCGTGCTCTCACCCACGTCCAGGCTTCCATGCCCCAGACCTCTTTTCATTGTAGGACGTTTGACGGCGTCAGTAAATTGCGGCTCGTTGCCGCGGTGCTCACGGCGCCGTCGGCATGGCACGCCTTGCCAGGGGCGCGATGTGATGCTATAGTATGCCTTCCATGTATGGGCGGTCTATAGCATCTTAAGGGTTTCACATGAGCAATGGTGCAGAGAAAATCATCTATTCGATGATGCGAGTCGGCAAGTCATACAACAGCAAGGTCGTGCTGAAGGACATTTCGCTTTCGTATTTCTACGGCGCCAAGATCGGCGTGCTGGGTCTCAACGGCGCCGGCAAGAGTTCGCTGCTTCGCATCATGGCGGGCGTGGACCAGGAGTTCAACGGCGAAGCCATTCTCTCGCCGGGCTACAGCCTGGGGTACCTCGAACAGGAGCCGCAGCTCGATCCGGACAAGACGGTCAAGGCCGTCGTCGAAGAAGGACTCAAGTCGGTCGTGGACCTCGTCAAGGAGTACAACCAGATCAGCGACAAGTTCTCCGAGCCGCTGTCGGACGACGAGATGAACCGGCTCCTGGAGCGTCAGGGCCAGTTGCAGGAGCAGATCGACCACCTGGACGCGTGGGACATCGAGTCGCGTCTGGAGATGGCGATGGACGCGTTGCGTTGTCCGCCGGGGGATACGCCGATTCGCGTCCTCTCCGGCGGCGAGAAACGGCGTGTCGGCCTGTGCCGGCTCCTGCTGCAGAAGCCCGACATCCTGCTGCTCGACGAGCCGACCAACCACCTGGACGCCGAGACGATCGCCTGGCTGGAGCACCATCTCCAGCAGTACGCCGGGACGGTGATCGCGGTCACGCATGATCGGTACTTCCTGGACAACGTCGCCGGCTGGATCCTGGAGCTGGATCGCGGCTACGGCATCCCCTGGAAGGGCAACTATTCCTCCTGGCTCGACCAGAAGCAGAAACGATTGCAGCAGGAGGCCAAGGCCCAAACCGAGCGGCAGAAGACCCTCCAGCGGGAACTCGACTGGATTCACATGTCGCCCAAGGGCCGCCAGGCGAAGGGCAAGGCCCGCATCAACGCCTACGAGGCCCTCTTGAGCCAGGATATCGAGAAGCAGGACAAGGACCTGGAGATCTACATTCCGCCGGGGCCTCGCCTGGGCACCCTCGTCATTCGGGCGGCGAACGTGTCCAAAGCCTACGGCGACCGCGTGCTGTTCGAGAACATGTCCTTCGATCTGCCCGCCGGGGGCATCGTCGGCATCATCGGCCCGAACGGCGCCGGCAAGACGACCCTCTTCAAGATGATCACGAACCAGGAGAAGCCGGACGGCGGCACCATCACCATGGGAGACACCGTGCGTCTGGCCTATGTGGACCAGGAGCGCACCACGCTCGACCCCCAGAAAACCGTCTGGGAAGTCATTTCCGGCGGCAACGACACGATTCGGCTCGGCAAGCTCGAAGTGAATTCGCGGGCCTACGTGGCCCGATTCAATTTCCTCGGGACGGACCAGCAGAAGAAGGTCGTCGCCCTCTCCGGCGGGGAGCGCAACCGCGTTCACCTCGCGTGCCTGCTCAAGGAAGGCGCGAACGTCCTGCTCCTGGACGAGCCCACGAACGATCTGGACGTCAATACGATGCGGGCGTTGGAGGAGGCCCTGGAGCGATTCGGAGGCTGTGCCGTGGTGATCAGCCACGATCGGTGGTTCCTCGACCGCATCGCGACGCACATCCTGGCGTTCGAGGGCGACAGCGAGGTCCGCTGGTTTGAAGGGAACTACTCCGACTACGAGGCCGACAGAAAGAGGAGGCTCGGAAAAGCCGCCGACGAGCCCCATCGGATCAAGTACCGGCACCTCGTGCGGTAGGCGGAACTGTCGTCGGAGCAGGCAATTCCAGAGACATTTCGTCGCGGGATGCAAAAAGTCTCGGGAAAAACGCGATTTTTGTTTGACAAGGACCGGGAAAAGCCTTAAGCAAGTCCTGGATTTCGATATTCGTGTAGTGGAATCCACAGCGTATTGGAACCGTTTTCCTGTTTTGTCACTTGCAAGGAGGCCACGGGGTATGGCGCAGAAGAAGGCAGACAAACCGATGAGCAAGAGTGAAGTCGTATCCGGAATCGCCGAGGCGACCGGGTTGACGAAGAAACAAGTGAGCTCGGTATTCGAGGCGATGACCGGTCAGATCAGCAAGAGCCTCGGCAGCCGCGGCCCCGGCGCCTACACGGTCCCCGGCCTGATGAAGCTCGTCGTCGTGCGGAAGCCCGCCGTGAAGGCCCACAAGGGCATCAACCCCTTCACCGGCGAAGAGACCATGTTCAAGGCCAAGCCGGCCAGGAACGTCGTGAAGATTCGCGCCCTCAAGAATCTCAAAGACATGGTCTGATTCCCGCAATCTCCATGAGATGCACAGGCCCACGTTGTGGATGACGCAACGTGGGCCTGTCTCTTTCAGTCCTCAACACCCAGGCGCTTCTGCAATTCCTCCAGCGAGACGCCCTTCGTTTCGGGCAGGTACTTCAGCACGAGGAAGAACTGCACGACCATCATCACGGCGAAGAACGCGAACGCCGGGGCAGCCGACCTCGCGGCCACCACCGGATCGGTCGACTCGCCGACCACCACAGGGAACCCCCAGGTGACGGCGATGCACAGAAGCCAGATGAGGAAGCACGCAGCCGCTGAGCCCGAGGCGCGAATCGCGTTGGGCAGCAGCTCGTTGATGATGACCCACACCACCGCGCCCTGCGAATACGCGTGCGATCCGACGATTCCCATCAGAGCGACGATGACGATCCACCCTTGAGCGTGCGTATGGAACACCCAGGCCGCCAGGGCATGGGACAAGACAAAGGTCACCGAGCCCGCCAGCAGAAGGGATTTGCGCCCCACGCGATCGATCAGCAGCATCGCCAGGACCGTCATCACGAGGTTCGTCAGGCCGACGATCACCGACTGCATCAGGGCGCTGGTCTTGTCCGCGCCGGCCATCCGGAAGATGTCCGCGGTGTAGTAGATCACCGCGTTGATGCCGTCGAGTTGGTTGAAGGCCGCGATCATGGCCGCCAGCAACAGGGGCTTGAGGTACTTGCGTTGGAGCAGATTCTCTCTGCCGCCCAGCCTCTCCGATGCGAGCGACTGCTCGATCTCCCCGACTTCGCGCGATGGGTCCTCATGCCCGAACCGCGTCAGGATCGCCTCGGCCTGCGTGCGATCTCCTTTTCGGACGAGCCAGCGCGGGCTTTCCGGGATCAGGAGCGACGCAATGAAAAAGGCCACCGCGGGCGCCGCTTCCACGCCGAACATCCACCGCCACGTGGCCGGGTGGTCCGCTCCCATGGCGCGGGCCACCAGATAGTTCGACAGATACGCCGCGAGGATTCCCACCACGATGTTCAACTGGCTGACGGCGACCAGCAGGCCCCGACGTCGGGGCGGAGCGATCTCCGTGATGTAGACGGGCGATACGACCGATGCCCCGCCGAAGGCAAGGCCGCCGATCCAGCGAAAGAACAGCAGGGACCACCAGTCCCAGGCGATGGCACAGCCGAGAGCCGACACGAGGTACAAGGCTGCCAGGACGGTCAACACGGGTCGTCGTCCCCACCGGTCGGACGGTCGGCCGACCAGCAGGGCGCCACACACGGCGCCGATCAGCGCGCTGGCGACGGTAAAGCCCACGAGAACCTTGGAAAGCGAGTAGAGGTCCTTCAGGGCCTCTGTGGCGCCGGAGATCACCGCAGTGTCGAACCCGAATAGGAACGACCCCAGTGCCGCGATGATCGCGCTGGTCAGGAGCAGTGCCCCGCCACGTTCGTTGCCTGCCTGACTGTGGTCCGCGGAATGTGTGTCCATGCTCTACAGACTCCCTTTCGATATGCTTGGAATGACGAAACTCGCCGGAGCGAACGCGGCCAGATCCACGCTGAATTCACCGTTCTTCACGGGAATCGGCTTGCCGGCCGGTTCGCCGCGAAGGGTAACCGGGTGAACCGTATCGACATCAAGCCCAGCCGGCAGATGCACCCAGCAGGACCGTCCTGCGCCCGAGTACTCCCACAGCCGAAGCACGGTGCCAGGACCATCCGGATTCGGGCCGAACGCTGTTACGAGAAAGCCGCGAGATGAAAGCTCCACGCCTTTCCGGGTGGCAGGCAGCGCGCCGGCCTTTCCTTCGGCAGCAGCCGCCAGCAGCGGATACCTGGTTTCGAGCGATGGCGTGATCAGGCTGGACTGCGCGTCGAAGCGGTCGAACGCCCAGAGACGGACTCGCATCGTCCAGGTGCCCTCGTTCCAAAGGCGGAAGTTCGTGGTCCATTGGTTGTTGAAGAGATTCACAAAGACGATTGGCCTGGACGGAACGAAGTCGGGCGAGTACTTGAAGATCCCCGGCCGGTCGAGGCTCACCAGCGGGCTGTCGAGCGGACAGATGCCCACGCCGCGACCTTGCTCATCCGCGACGGTCAGGCCCGTGTGCACGGCCTGGAGGTCGTGGTTTGAGCCACGAACGAAGTCCCGCGCGGGGTCGGCAATGCTGCCCAGTCGGCCCAGGCGAAACTGCGGCTTGGCCACGTTCACCGGAAGGCAGATCCATCCCGCCTCGGGCCAGTTGTCCGCCGGCTTGTCGTGAAGGGTGATTTCAAGGTCGAGGTAAGGCTCGCCTGCATAGAGGGTGACCCTGGCCGTCACCGCGTGCGACAAATCCCCGGTCGGCGCGGAGTGCATGGTGGCCGCGATGGACACCAGAGATTGTGCTATGCGGACATCCGCATATCGCGGCGATGCAGCCCGGTACGGGACCTTATCAGCAGGTGGCATAGCGGGTTTGCCCAGCTCGGCCACCGCCCAGTCCGAACGGCTCTTCACATAGGCTTTGACGTAGGCCGCGACCTGATCCGCGTCGAAACGCTCGTGAAGATACTGCCCGAGCGTATACTCGGAGCGTGGGTCCACCAGTTCGCGTCCGGTGCGTTTGTCCACCACGGAGCGAATGCCGCCGCGAGCGGGATCGAGCGCAACTCTTAGATACTCGTTCTCGATGACGCCTGCGTGGGCGTCGCTGTGCAAATCGTCCCGCGACTGCACCGCCTCGGCTGGAACAAAGGTGCGATAGCCCATCGCCGGGATATCCCGGGCCACAAAACAGAGGTCATTGCCATCCGCGCCGACCTCCACAGGCACGGCGGGTCCCCCGTCCGCTGGTCGGACGGCAGCCAGGCTCCCACCGACGGATTTCACTCGCACGATGCCGCTTCGCTGCCACGGAAGCGGATTGAACACCACGATGCGACACCCGTCGGGACCGGCCTGTTCCGCCAGCACGCGCATCGTGTCTTCGACGAGGGGAACGATCCTCTCGCGGGCCTGCTCGATATACCGGGTGTGCTCCGCCCACGATGCCTCCAGTTTCGAGAATCGGCCCACCGCACGATCCGCCTTCCACGCGTCGCCGTAATCCCATTTCGTCTCACTGCCATATTTCGTGACCCAGGACAGGGCGCCGCCCCAGGTGTGCTCGCCGTAGAGCAGACTGTTCTCGCGGGCATCCGCAACAAGCCGGGCGCAGTCAGCCGGCGACACGGGCACACCCCAGATATACAAAAGGGTGGCAAGAGATTCGACAGAATTGATGTCAGGCCTGATACTCCGCGCAATCCCCGCGCCGGCAGGATCGCACATCGGCCCGTGAATCCAGGTGTCCGGCATGTCGCCTCGAACCACCGGGATCTGGGCTTTCTCCGCGAGGATCGCGTCGGCGAAGTCGGACAATCGTCCGATGCGGACCTTCACGCCGGGGAGCTTCTGCGCCGATTCCGCAAGCAACTTCTTGACCTCCTCGGGCGTGGGCGGTCCGTGATTGTCGCCGGTATGTTCGAGCGCCAGCCAGGTTCGGTAGGGCCAGTCTCCAGGAGGGACCAGACCGGTGCCATATCCGGCGGCAGAATACATCGTCAGCAGACGCGAGCCATCGGGACCTTCCCACCAGAACAACAGCGGCACTTCGGGCGAGCTGCTGGCCGCGTTGCAGCCCAGGTGCAGGAACTCGATGCCGGCGTGTCGCAGCAGCGTGGGCATCATCCACGAGTGGCACGGGACATCGGTCATCTTTGCATCGCGAGGAAGGGGCAAACCCGCCTCTCGACACAGCCGGGAGGCAAAACCCAGCCCCCGCACGAGGTCCTCAGGCTCCAGCAGTTCCGTGTGCGTCGTGAAGGGCAGGCCGTGGACCACGAATCGGCCGTCTTTGAATGCGAGGAGAATCTGCTGCTTGCGTTCGGCGGTCTGGCCGTCCCAGTCTTCGAGGATCTTCGCCATCGGCCAGCCGGGGATCGTCCAAACGAACTGCTGCTCGGGCGGCAGGCCGCGATTTTGATCCACTACTCTGAGGGCCTGATCAATCATCGTCGTGCGGTAACGTTGCACCACGTTGCTCGCCAGGTCCGTGTAGCCGATGTCGAAATGTGTCTTGAACGTGATGATGACCTCGCGGACTTCCGCGGGTGCAATCGTCGGGACCATCAGGCCGCAGAGGACCGTCACAGCCAGAACGGGTCTGATCATGCGTCTTCTCCAGTGGCACAGGCATCTTGCCCGTGATCTCAGAAGACATGGGCAGGATGCCCATGCTGCTACTCGATCTCGGCTCGCAGGCTGACGAGCCCGGACGCGGGGATCTCGATCCGCTTGCCGATCCGCTCGCCCGCCCGCTCGCTCGTATCGCTCAGGAACACGGCCGAGGGTTGTACGCCACTCCACCTCACGCGAGCGGAATCAGCCTTACTCGATGTGTTGAACAGACGAACAATCAACGCGCGACCGTCGTCGCTGGGTTTGAGGGCAGTCACGATCACGTCGTCCGGCTCGACAGTCAGCAGCGGTTTGCCCGAGGGCTTCGCGCCTTGCGAGCGAACCGCCAGCAACGGCTGGCTGAACCCTGTGGCAAAGCGAGACGCCTGGGCCACGTCGCGCCGCCGATGCGGCTGCAACACGAACCGGAAGACCGTCGGGCCTTCCTGGTAAGCGCGGTAATTGGTGCCCCAGTGATTGTTCATCGCCCAGCAGTACAGCGACTGCGTCGGCTCGACGCGCGAACGCCAGATGTTCGGATCGGTCTGCGAATTCAGCAGGGTCGCGGTGATCCCGCCCACCTGCAGCAGCGGCGCGTCGAGCGTCACCCACGTGACGCCGTAATCAGCGTTCGAGACGTCGGCCCAGCGCCCTACCGTAAACCAGTTCTTGCAGGCGCTCGGCATCTGATCCGCCTCCGGACGCATCACGCCCAATGGGATATCGAGGAGCACTTCGCCGCCCGGTACCGCAAAGGGGAATCCGAAATTGACGCTCTCCTTGCCCTCCTTCGCGTGATAACTCTTCGCCTGCAATCGCTCCTTGTCCAGGGTGTTGATGATCTCGACATAATCGAGTCCGGCGACCACTCGCAGCTCTCGCGTGAGCGTCTTGCAGCCCGGCGCGGCGGACTCGACGACCAGCGACGCGACTAGCGGGCCGTTCTCGCCGGCGCGGATGCTCACCGGGCCGTTGCGTTGGAGGTCTTTCAGATCGTCTCCGATCAGGTAGAGATAGTCGTTCAGTGCCTCGCCGCCGCTGGTGTCGGCCAAGTTGCCCTTGATCCCCTTGGCGGTCAGCTCGACGATGCCGCCGGTCTGCTCGTCCACGTGGACGCGAACGACGCCATTGTCCAGCGTGGCCCTCTGCGCAGCGGCGCGCCCCTTGGCCCGCGGCGAGCCGGAGACCACGCTATAGCGACGGGCCGCAAGAGGCGGCACATCCCTCGCCAGAAAGACCAGCTCGCCCGAAGTCAGCCGCTGCGACGGGACGGCCTTGCCCGACTCGTCGAGAACCCGGTCGCCCGCGGCGGAGAGGTCCCTCGACAGGGTCACCAACTCCGTGCGATGCCAGGAGAGCGTGTTGAAGACATCCACTGCTTCGCCGCCGGCGCTCACCGCCGCAGCCAGCAATTCGCGAGATTGCTTGTCCGCGGATTCCGCGTAGCCTCGCTTGATTTCCCACTGCTCGAGCGTTTCCTTCCGCTGCGGCTCGCTCACGCTGCACCAGGCGCCCCACGTGTGCTCGGAGTACAGAAGCACCGCGTCCCAGGCGTCTTCGAAGGCTGCGGCAGGATACTCGGAGGGCTTGAGCATCGCGAAGAGCGTCTCGGCCTGCGCCAGCCGGTCGGAGCTGGCGCGGTTCATCGCGGTCTCCAGAGAAGAGGAGCCCGCGCCATCCTCCCAATACGGCGTCCAATCGCCTCGCAGGACGGGCAGCTTGTCGCCGTACCGTTGCTCGAACGCACGGAACGCCTCGCTCGTGCCGGAGATGACGAATCGCGGCCATGCGTACTTCGCATTCCAGTCCTTGACGAATTCGCAGATCGCAGGGTCGGGAACGGCGTTGTCGCCGTGGCCGCTCCAGCGGACGTAGGCGATATCGAACGGATAGCCCCGTTTCTCCAGACCGTCGGAGAAGTCCTCGACGAGCCGGGGCGACATCTGTCCGTAGCGGTGCGACATCGCGTAGCCCCAGAAGGGAATCCAGACGAGCACTTTGGATCGGCCGTCCGGTCCCACCCAGTAGAACGGCTTGTTCTCCCACTCGCGGAGGATCGTACCAATGCGGTCGAAGTAGTTCGGCGCGACGGAGAAGTATCGGATGCCCGCCTGCGCCATGGCGGTGACCGTGCCCCAGGTGTAGCCGGGGACGTCGGAGATCATCGCGGCGTCAATCGGCACGCCGGTCTTCGCGGCCAGATCGGTCGAGTACTTGAACAGGCGAACCAGCTCCTCCGGGCGGCACAGGCCGGTCAGCTCGTTGAGATACATGCCGTTGAGGACTACCTGTCCGCTCTTGACCGCATCGAGGAACTCCGCACGTTGCTGGTCATTGAGCCGGCGCAGATAGAGATCGGCCGCCCAGAGGACCTCGACGTTCCAGACGAAACGCGAGCCCTCGGGATAGCTCGCTGTCCGCCTGGCCGCGGCGATACCGTCCACGAGGTTCTGCACCTGCCTAGCCTCGATGGCGGTCTGGATTTCAGTGTAGCCGATGTCGGTGTGCGAGTGCGGCGTGATGTACACCGTCAATCTCTTCACCGGTTTGAGCACAACGTCGCGCGACGCAACCGTCTTGCCGGCGATCTCAATCGTGACCTGGCCCTCCACCGGGGTCTCGACCGCATCGGCCATCAGTTCCACCTCCTGCACCCCCTGGGTCAGACGGAGAGACTTCGCAGACCCGTTCAGAAGCCGCACGCGGGCATCGGCCTCGTCGCCGAAATGGCGCAGGCTCACCGTGACCGGCTGGGACAGCCGGCCATCCTGCTCCCGCAGCGCCCGCACGGATCGGACCTCGTCCAGAAGCGTTCGCGACTGCACATCGCTCAACTCGCCGCCGGGAGGCGCGACCAGTTCCAGGCAGTCGTAGAGCATCCAACTGCCGGAGCGCGTGGTGATGCGGACTTCATTGTCGCCGATCCTGAGAAGACTCGCTGGGAAGGCAATAGCGAACTTGTGCTCACGGCCCTTCTCCGGCTGGCCGTTGATCGAGGCATCCCCCGCACCCTTGGGCAGCGACTGCTCGAACGCCTGCCCATTCACCTCCACTCGCAGCCTGGGCGGGCCCGCGCTGTGCGTGTCGATCAGATCGAACTGGAGTCGGCATTGGCCCTCCGCCGGGAGGGTCTTCAGACCAAAGAGCACAATCGACGTGTGCGACCGCGCCCCTGCCCAACTGTCCGATGGGCCGGGCTGGACGTAGGGCCAATCCTCTTTCGGCGTCGAGACCCCGACGACGAAGAACGCATCGCTCTGGAACCGCGAGTAGCCATCGGGCGCCAGGGCGAACTCCGCGTTGCCCCCGTCCGCCTTCCCGATCTCCCAGAGCGTCACACCGTCTCCACTGCTTGAGCCCTGAGCCCACACGTCGGGGTTGAACCCCGCCAACGCAAGCAACATCGATATCATGAGAACGAACTGGTTTGTGTGCAGGCGAGACATGTTGGCCCCTCAAGATCTACTATCGACCATTTCTGATTCAGCACATTCGTACAGCGTCAGCCAAATAGTAAATCGTAAATCGTAAATTGTAAATGGCCTGCGGACGCACTATAATGCCCTCCATGACACCGAGAGAAAGAGTCCTGGCCGCGTTGAACCATGTCGAGCCCGACCGCGTCCCGATCGATCTGTCGGGACATCGCTCATCGGGCATCGCCGCGATGGCGTACCCCAAGCTGCGGAAGTACCTGGGCCTGCCGCCGAAACCCATCCGTGTTTACGACGTGATCCAGCAACTGGCGGTCGTCGACGAGGATGTGCTGGATCGCTTCGGCGTCGACTGCATCGAAATGGGCCGGGGGTTCGCCCTCACGGACGACTCGTGGAAGCCCTGGACCCTGCCCGACGGCACGGACTGCCTCGTCCCCGCCTGGACGCGGATCGAGCGCCGGTCCGACCGGTGGGTCATCCTGTCCGAGTCCGGGAGGGTCATCGCCCACATGCCCGACGGCACGCTGTATTTCGAGCAAACCTACTTTCCGTTCGCGGAATCCGACAATGACCAACTGCTGGGCAAAGCCTTTGGAGAGTGCATGTGGACGGGCGTCGCGGCCCCGCCCGGCCCGGTCGATCCACAGGCGCTCCGCAAGGGAGCCAAGCGCCTCCGCGAGAGCACCAGCCGGGCCATCATCGGCCTGTTCGGCGGCAACCTCTTCGAGACCGGTCAGTTCTTCTACCGGGCGGACAATTTCTTCATGCTCCTGGCGGGTGAGCCCAAGAAGGCCCATCGCTTCCTCGACCAGTTGGTCGAGATCCATCTGGCCAACCTGGAGAAGTTCCTCATCGCGGTGGGCGATTCCATCGACATCATCCTCTTCGGCGACGATCTCGGCATGCAGACGGGTCCCATGCTCAGCCCCAGGATGTACTGCGAGTTCTTCAAACCGCGACATAAGGTGCTCTGGAATCGCGCCAAGGAGCTTGCGAACGTCAAGGTCATGCTCCACTGCTGCGGCGGCGTCCGCGAACTGCTTGCCCACCTCATCGAAGCGGGCCTCGACACGATCAATCCCGTCCAGATCACTTGCGCCGGGATGAATCCGGCGGAGCTGAAGGCGGAATTCGGACGGGATATCACCTTCTGGGGCGGCGGCTGCGACACCCGCGAGATCCTCACCAACGCCAGTCCCAAGCAGGTGGCCGAGCACGTCCGCAACCAGGTTCGCACCCTCGCTCCCGGCGGCGGCTTCGTCTTCCAGCAGGTCCACAACATCCTGGCCAACGTCCCGCCGGAGAACATCGTCGCCATGCTCGACGCGGTCAACGCAGGTTGACAGTCGGCCATGTCAGAGACCTGCCGCCCTTAGTCATCCTCATCCTCCTCAATGCTGGTGAGGACCGCCCACTGCGGATAGGGCTCGTGCGGACCTTTCATCGCGTGCCAGAGGATGCGATTCAGCACGTCCTCGGGGCATCGGTCGATCTGGTCCAGAGGCAGCTTCGCGGAGACGATCGCGTTCCGCCGCATCAGGGAGTTCGAAATCTTCTTGGGCTCCGGGTTCATCTGGTCGAGCGGGACATTCGTGGGGACCGCAGCGTAGGGCGCAAAGTCCGGCGTGTCGGTGAAACAGTCGCTCATGGGCGTCGCGGTGGCGTCGATCTGATTCATCGGCGGCAAACCCAGCATCAGCTCCATCGTGCGGAGAATGCTCGTCGTGTTGTACTGCGTGCTGACGACGTCGCCGCGTTTGGTGTACGGGCTGACGACGTAGGCTGTGGTGCGGTAGCCGCTGACGTGGTCCCAGCCCGCCTGGGGGTCGTCCTCGATCGCGAAGATGCAGGTCTTGGCCCAGAACGGACTGCGGCTAATCGCCTCCACGATCTGCCCGAAGGCCAGGTCGTTGTCCGCCACCTGAGCGGCCGGCGTCGGCGCGCCCGCCCGCGTACCGGACGTGTGGTCGTTCGGCAGACAGATGATGATCAGATTGGGGAGCTTGCCGCTGCGTTCGTACTCCTTCAGCTCCTTGATGAACTGCGCCGCTCGGAAGACGTCGGGGATGTCCATGTCCCAGCCGACCGTCTGCATGTTCAGGTGCGGTCGCAGCGACTCGATGGCGGGCCGGCTGCCGATCTTGATCCGGTGTGTCTGGTCCACGAAATCCCGGTAGTAGTCCAGAAACGTCGGCCTGCCTGTCTTTCCGGGAGTCGCCCACGAGGTCTCCGTGATGGCGAATTCGCCGTAGACACGGAGCGACTTGCCGCCCGCCAGCGCGTTGTCCCAGATGAACCCCGAGGGGGCATAGGCCAGCGCGTCCACGTCGCTGTCCTCCATGCCGTCGGGATAGCTGCGAGGGAAGCCTGCAAACGACTTCTCCATGTAGTCGGTGGCGAAGGCGGTGTCCGACCACTGGTGGCCGTCGGCGCTGAGGATGCCCGAGCAGTAGGTGTTGTCCAGCAGGACGAAGTCGCGGACCATCTTGTGCTGGTTGGGCGTGATGTCGGCGCCGAAGATGCACAGCGACAGATTGCCGTTGCCCTCCGCGACATCCCCGAGGACCTGGTCGTAGGTGCGGTTCTCCTTGATGATGTAGACGACGTGCTCGAAGACGGATGGTTCGCCGACTCGTTCCGGGACCGGGCGGGCGGGCTGGTTCGCTCGCGCCGGCTTCGCGGCCTCCTTCAGCAGAGGATACCGGTAGTTTTCCTGCACGCGGCCCGTCAGCTTGGGCAATTCCTTGGTCTTGGGAACGGGCACCAGCGAGAGCGTCCCGTGGTACTGATGGGTGTTGTGCTCGTTGACGCTCGCATCCTTGAGGCTCCTCGTCGAGCCGATTCCCTTGATGTTCGCAACGACCAACTGACGGCGCGGTGCGTCATAGAGGATCGCGCCGGGGAACCAGCCCACCGGGATCAGGCCCAGGAGCTTCGACTTCTTCGGATGGAAGCGGAACACCGCGATGGCGTTCTGCGTGCCGTTGGCGACGTAGAGCGTGTCGCCCGACGGGTTGAAAGCCAGGGCATTGGGACTAGCGCCGAACAGGTCGGCAGGGTTCGGCTTGGCACAAATCGTTCCTGCCACCGTGTCTGTACGGGCGTCGATCACGCTGAGCGTGTCGCTGCCGGCGTTGGCGACAACGACGTAGCGCCCTTTGGGCGAAACGGCCAAGCCGGAAGAGTGCAGTCCGACCATGATCTCCGCGACGGGCGCATCCCGGTCGAGACGAATCACGGAGACGGAGCCTTCGCTGGCGATGTGCCGGACGGGATCGACCCGCACCCGCATCCCCTGTCCGGCGGGACCGGTGAGACTGTCCTCGTCCGGGACCCGGCCTCCCCAGTTGCTCACGTAGGCCTTGCCACCGACCAGGACAACGTCATAGGGCGCGACGCCCACCGGCCACGTCCGCAGCACCTGGGCGGTTTCCGTATCGATTTCCGCCAGTTGGTTGGACAGATTCAAGACCACGTACAGGCGACGGCCATCCCGCGAGATCGCCAGGCCGGCGGGGATCTCTTCCTTCCGCCAGGGGGCGTTCGCTGCGGGCAACGCGATCGGACGCAGACCAATCACCTGCCCATCCGCGCCGACGCGGAAGACCTTGACGTCGCCCTTGACGTTCGAGAGGTAGATCCGCGAGCCGTCCGGACTGAAGACCAGGCCGGTGAAGCTGAGCTGGCCGGACTTGTCGGGCTTGAGGATGTGCGAGGAGACATCGTTGGGGTCGAGGGCTTCGCTGGAAGGCAGGGCGACTCGCTGCTTGATTTCGCCCGTCTTCGGATCGATCAGGACGAGGTCCTGCGTCTTGCCCGACGTCGCGAGCAGGCGGCCGTCGGGACTCAGCGCCAACGCCTGCGGACGCATGGCGGGCAACTCGACCTGGATGCCGGTCGGCGTGAGCACCTGGTGGATGGGCGTCATATACCGTCCCGGTCCGATCTCGCCCACCGGTTCGTTGCCTGAGGATGTGAACGTCAAACAAACCCCGGCCAGGAGTACCACGGACAACGATGTCATGCAGGTTCGTCCTTTCTTCCCATGTGTGGCTGTAGTAGAATGACCGAACGGAACGATTGTAGTATGCCCGACCGCAAAGTGAAAGGAGAGACCATGATACGAGCGAAGAAACTTGCATTCTACCTGCTGGCGGTGTCGATGGCCGGCTGCGTGCCCATCGTCTCGTTGCACCCTCTGTTCACAAAGGATGAGATCGCCTTCGATGAGAAGCTCGTCGGGACGTGGGTGGATGATGTGAACGACCCGAAGACGACGTGGGAGTTCTCGCGGCTCGACGACTCCGCCAGAGAGAACCCGCTGCTCGAACCCTGGCAAGACGACCTCACCAAGCTCTACCGCCTGGTCGTCACGGACGACGAGAATCACAAGGGCTCGTTCTACGCCTGCTTCGTCAAGCTGGGCGAGCGGCGGTTCCTCGACGTCTTCGCCGACCGATTCCCCTCGGGCGAGCAGGACCCAGAGAAGATGTCGCTCATCTACAACGTCTTTTTCTTCCAGCCGGTCCACACGTTCCTCCGCGTGGACGCCATCGGCGAAAAACTGACGCTTCGCATGACGGACGACGACAAGTTCAAGGAATTGATCCAGGCCGAGCCGAACGCCGTAAAGCATGAAGTCATTGACAAGCGCCCCATCCTGACGGCCTCCACGAAGGACCTGCAGGCCTTCGTAACCAAGTACGCCGGCGACGAGCGTCTCTTCCCGAGCGATATCACCCTGATCCGAAAGACCCAATAACCCCGTCGGCCCGCGTGCTTGCGCCGGACGACGGGTCCAGGAACCGCAATTCCGTGATGAACCGTATTTCTGGATGGACGCCGTAGGGTGCCGTCCACGTTAATTCGGTGGGCAGCATGTTGACGCAAAGCCTGTTTGGAGTTCCGCGTTTACGCGGTCTTAACCCGCCTGAAGGCGGAACTCCAAACGGTGTCCGCGGCTCTTGCCCACCATTTTGAGATGGACGGCGTAGTAGGGTGCGTAGTACGCACCGTCTTCGTCGCCCTCGGAGGTTGTGGGGTGCGTGGTCAGGGCCAGCGCACACTAAGTTCCTTTTCCGGTAAGGACTTGCATCAGGAAGTCGGGATTCCAGCCGGCCATGCGGCGCTTCATGATGTTGCTTTGTTTGCCCGGATGTTGCTTGATCAAGCCGAGGGTCAGGCGGCGCAGCCAGGAGAGGTTTTCCGCAAACGTGCGGTTGCGGACCCGGCTTTCGTCTTCCCGGTAGGTCATGTCGAGCGACCAGTGCAGAGAGTTCTCGATTCCCCAGTGACGGCGCACGGCCTGGGCGAATTGCCGGCCGTTGCGACGCAGGCTGCTGAGGTAGTACCGGACATCCCGCTTCTCGATCCCCTTCTCTTCGTAGACCCGGACCGCCGCTCCAATGGTCTTGAGTCCTTTCCACTCCGAACGTCCATGAAGATAAGACGGGGCGGTCATCTGATAGCAGGTGCGGGACTCCAGACGCCCATGTCCCTGCTCCACTTCGACGTAGCGGCTGACGGGACCGCCCGTGAAGTCGTCTTGGAGGGGGCCCAGCATCAGGAATTCCACGTCGTGCAAGAGCTTCTCTTGATTGCCTTTGAGCGCCAAGACGTAGTCGCCTTTGCCTTGCACGATCTTGGCGGCAATCGTCTTCTGGCATCCGGCGGCGTCAATGGTCACGATCGCATCCTGGACGTCGATCCGCTCCAGCAGTTGCGGGATCGCCGTGATCTCGTTGGACTTCTCCTCCGTGGCCACCTAGCCCAGCGTGATGCCGAAATCCGACGCCCAGGCACTGACGATGTGCATCGGCCCCCAACCGCGCTGGCGATCGTGAGACCGACGCAACGCCTTGCCGTCGATCGCAATGTGCTTCTTGTTCTCCGATTCCCCGTCGGCGGATGTCTGCAAGCTTTGCAGCCATTGTTGAAAGCACTGCTGGAACGCAGCGGGAGGGAGCAATCCCAGAACGCGTCGAAAAGTGTCTTTGCCCGGGATCCCGTTAGGCAGCGCCAGGTGTCTTCGCAGCCACGTTTCGTTCAGCTTGGCCCACTGGGCAATCGCCGTGGGGCCATCGGCGTTCGCGAGGATCGCGCAGATGGCGATCACGATCACATCCCCCAATCGATGAAGCCGATTGACGTTCGACCGAGGGTCGGGAAGATCATCGAAGAACCGCAGCAGGTTGACCGCATCCTGAGCACCTATCACCAGCATAGAGAATCCTTTCATGTAAAAGCCAAAAGCATGTCACACGAAACGATTCTCCCCGAAAAACCCTTACCGCGCCAGCCCAATTTACCTAAAGGTGCGCGCTGGCCCTGGGTGCGTGGTACGCACCCTACGCGACCAAGAACGCCAAGACGGTCAAGAAGGCCAAGTATCTCTATTTGACCGTCTTGACTGCCTTGGCCGTCTGGAGCCACCCGGCGGACTGCGCGGGGGTCAGACCAGCTTCAGGGCGATCTGCTCGTCGAGGATGTCCTTCACGGAATTGCGGGGAAGACGGCACGGCTCTGAGAGACACGCGATGCACTCGTTTGTTCTGCACGTGCCTTCATTTGGGGACCGGCCAAGTCTGTGTCGAGGGCATCTTGCCCGCGACACGCCACGGCAATCGTGCCCGCCATTTCAAGATGGACGCCGTTGGGAGTTCCGCCTTCAGGCGGGTGAAGACCGCGTAAACGCGGAACTCCAAGCGGATCCGACGCCACCCCATCGCTTCCCATTTCCGAATGGACGCCGTAGGGTGCGTATTACGCACCGTCTTCGTCGCCCTCGGAGGTTGTGTGGTGCGTGGTACGCACCCTACGCGACCAAGAACGCCAAGACGGTCAAGAAGGCCAAGTGTTTTTATTTGACCGTCTTGACCGTCTTGACTGCCTTGGCCGTCTGGAGCGATTGCCCCTCCTCTGGAAATAGACGGACGGACAATGGAATCAAACACGCCAAGTCGTGTACTGAACAAGACTTGTGTGTAACGTGGCGAACCGCCACTACTTCCATCCCCTTTGGGTGGGCCAATGGCCCATGAACAGCTTCGCGGGAATGACAGGCGCGGGAGGGCAGGCTCTTCGCGGGAGTGACCATTGGCGCCGGGCGACCCATGTGGGGGACGTCACGAGGGCCGACCGTTGCAGGCATGTTCACGAATCCCGATTACGTTGCCGCCTTGGCGGGGTCGGAGGGCGTCTTGTCGTCCTCGTAGACGAAGACCTCTTCGACCGTCGCACGAAAGGCGCGAGCGATGCGGAAGGCCAGCGGCAGCGAGGGCGAGTACTTGCCCGCTTCGATGGCGAGGATCGTCTGGCGAGTGACGCCGGCCTTGTCGGCAAGCTCCTGCTGCGTCATCTCGTTGTGGTCGAACCGCAACCGGCGGATTCGATTGCTGATGCGGTCGTTATTCATCCCTGCCTCCCAGCCTGTACTGAAGCAGGATCGCGACGGACATGGCATAGGCCTGGCAGAATCCGGCGCCGATCAGCAACGCCGGACACCACGTCACGGGCACCGATCCCTTCTCGCCGAAGAGGGCGATCGGCGAGAAGGACGCGACAATGACAAACAGGTACACGGCGCCGAAGCCAGCCATGTGGGCGTTCTTCTCGATCTGCTTGTCGCGTTCGTCGGACGTGACGGCGCCTCTGTCCGGCTTGACGCGCAGGCACGCCAACACCCCGGTCCCCTGGACGATGGCTGCCGCGACGAACAACAGGATGGTCGGCAAGCGGTGCCCGAAGTGGCGAGAGATGAGGGCCGTAATGCACAGGATCGCCGCCAACGACATTGAAACCACGATAGCCAACGCCCTTCTCTGCTCTCGATTCATGGCTCCGTTCTCCTAACTTGTATGCGACAGCACTGTAACTCTTACATGACTTAATGTACTATGTGAATTACATTACGTCAAGCGTATTTTACCAGATCGTGCATTTTTTTTGGCTCATCCGGTTCTCGCGTACTCTCGTGATCCAGGCACGCCCGAAGCGGTCGTGCAAGGGAGGTTTTCCGCTTACCGCCAATAGCATGGCGGGAAGCCGGCAGGACACGCCCATGCGGATGTCTTGGGCCTTTCTGGATCGTCGGCGGGAACCCCGGTGAGACCCCTTCGTGCTCGCTTGCACAGGGTATGCCGACTCCGCCCGTAGGGGGCGTCGCCCTCCTATGCATGCCATGCTATTGGGTCAAAGCGATAAACCTCAGGGGTTTGGGGACAGGTCCCCAAGAACCACCGAAGCACGCGAAAACCTGATGGGCCATTCTCTTCCGCGGGGTCTGGAGTCATCGGGGAAAGAACGGGCTCAGGTGGCTGAAATCGACCCGACCTTCCTCACTGGGATTGCGGCGTCTGGCGGGTGGTGCGTCCTGGATGGATTCCGGCATCTCCAGGGGCAGATCGACAGTCAGAGCACCGACCTCCTGTCTATGGATGACCACGGAGGCGAACGGCTGCTTTCGCGACCTGAACACCCCCAGCTCGAAGTCGAGGAGATTCGTGACGGGCATCGAGCCCACGGCGACGATCACGTCCTTTTCCCTCAGGCCCGCTTTCTCGGCGGCATGGCTCTTGTGCACCGCCTGCACGAACACGCCTTCGTGGAGGTCCACGCCTCGGTTGAGAGCCAGTGCGGGAGTCATCCGCTCCAGCTCCAGGCCGAGCGAGGGAAACTCGCAGTCCTCGGCCAAACGTCTCACGTCGGTCCCGAGCACTCGGTTGACGATCTCAATCAGGTCCCTGCCGTCCACCGTCTCGCACTGCCCGACCTCCGCAACGATGTACCGAATCGCCTGCTCGCCGTAGGTGTCCGCAATCAGCAGGAACAGGCCAAGGGCTGCACTGTAATACGTTCGTTCCTGCCGGGTCGCAGGCGATTGGGGCCACGAGAACAGGTCTTCTCCCACCTTCGCCAGCGACGTGAACGGGCTCGTGTGCAGGAGCGTCTGGCGGTAGTGAAGTCGCTGCTCGCTGGGGATCTCGTCGGAGACGATATCGTAGGCGACGTAGCCGGCGTAATTCGCCAGGCCGTCGCGGAACCAGCGGGTGTAGTTGTTCACGTGGAAGTCGACGCCCAGGGTCCCCCACGAGAGATCGGGCAGGACCCGCCCGCCGCAGGGACCCACGAGCGAGATCTCCGTCAGCTCGTGTACCGTTAGATAGGGATAGATCGCATTCTGGGCAATGATCGCGTCGCAGGACTCGTCGCCGACGCGAACGAACAGAGGAATCGGGAACTCGTTGGGCTCGACCGACAGCGTGATGTCGTAGTTCTGGGGACGCTGATCGAAGCGAAGCAGGTAGACCGTCGCCCGGGTGCAGATGGCGATTCCCGTCCGCTCGCGGACCCGTTCCAGCAGGTCCGCCATCCTCTGGGCAACGCACTGCGCCTGCGGACCGAGTCCTCGCTGATATCGAACGACCACGTCGTCGGCAATCATGGACCCTTCGAACGGAATGTCGGTCAGCGCGCCGTTCGCGAGAGTGTACTGGACCTGGCTGCCGTAGTGGACTTGCCACTGATCGGATGTGTCCCGCTCCAGAACGCTCTCGGTGATTCTCCGATTGACCGTCCGGCACCCTCCCGCCAGACCGACCAGCAGGACCATCCCCAACCACGGCATCCTGTCCATGCAATTATCCTCTGTCATATCCCCTCGGCGTTCGGTCGTCGTCAGAGTACCGCGTTCGACCCTGGACGTAAAGCCAAATTGTCCCGCTCGGGCCTTGCTTTCGTGTCCCCGATGCGGCATAATGGACTGTCGGCGATGTGACGGTGAACGTCCTTTCAAGAGGCGCCGGCTTTTCGGCCGGCCGATGCGTGAGAAGGGAGATAACGATGAAAAACCACGTGCGATGGGCCATGGCGGCGGCTGTCTTCGTTCTGATCGTTCGGAGTCCGGCGGCGCGCTCCCAGGCGATCCTCATCGATCACACTTGCACGGACATCACGCAGATCCCCGAGTCCGCGATCCTGCAGGCCAAGGCGACGCTCCACATCGCCTACGGGCACACCTCCCACGGCTCGCAGCTCACCACCGGCATGACCGGACTCATCGCTTTCGCCAACGCCGGCGGCAAGGGCCTGGCGCTGCCCAAGGACATCTTCGCCTGGAAGCGCGGCGGCGCCAACGGCGCGCTCGACCTGCACGACTACGCCATGAGCGGGGACGTCGGATACTACCCCGACTGGGTCAACAACACACGGACCTATCTGAACAACCCGCAGAACGCCAAGGTGAACGTCATCCTCTGGTCCTGGTGCGGGCAGGTCAGCGGCAAGTATTCCAACAACCGCCTGTTCAGCGAGTACCTCGATCCCATGAGCCAACTGGAGCGCGATTATCCGCACGTCACCTTCGTCTACATGACTGGGCACGTCGATCACGGCGACGACGCGAACAACAAGGCCGCCAACCAGGTCATTCGCGACTACTGCCGGGCCAACGGCAAGTCGCTCTACGACTTCGCCGACATCGAGAGCCACGATCCCGACGGCGTCTATTACGCATTCCCGAACGACAACTGCGACTACTACGCCTCGCGGACCGGCGCCAAACTCGGCAACTGGGCCACTGCCTGGCAGAACAGTCACGCGGTCAACGTGGACTGGTACTCGTGCGAGTCGGCACATAGCGAACCGCTCAACGCCAATCGCAAGGCCTACGCCGGCTGGTGGCTTTTCGCGAGACTTGGCGGCTGGTCCGGCCGGCCGTGTTCCGAGAGCGATCTGAACTGCGACGGGACGGTGGACCTGCTGGACCTGGCCATCCTCAGCCAGCACTGGCTCGAGACTCCCTGAACCGTTCCGGCGGGACTCACGCGGGCTCGTCGCAATCCGCAGTTGTCCCGACGGAATCCTCCGACGACGTTCCGACTCGCGATGCCGGTTCCCCCTCGTAATCGGGGACCGAGAGGAGGAACGTGCTGCCCCCGCCGGGCGCCGTCCGAATCCTCATGCGCCCCCCGAGCAACTGGACCCGCTCCCGAATGCTCAACAGTCCGAATCCGCCGGCCCTGCCCAGGACGCGCGGATCGAAACCGCATCCGCGGTCCGAGATCGTCAGCCCGACGCAGCCTCGGACGCATCGCAGACGCAGTCGAGCCTCCGGAACACCCGCGTGTTTGACCACGTTGAACAGCATCTCGCGTCCGGCCTTGTACAGGAAGGCGCGGAGCGTCTCCGATTGCGGGTCGATCCGCCCGCGGATCTCGACGCGAACGAGCAGGCCGTGGGTGGCCTGGAACTGCTGAGCCAGCCATTCGAATGTCTCGCCCAGTTTGTTCTGATACAGCACCGGCGGACTGAGCTCGTGCGACAGACTGCGGGACTTGCCGATCGCCTCCTTGAGCAGATCGCCAACCTGGCCGGCCAGGTCCTCCAGGGTCGCATCGCCGCGGACCCGGTCGATCAAGACCCCTTGATGGAACCGGGCGGCGGCCAGCACCTGCTGGAGATCGTCGTGCAGGATCTCCGCCAGCCGCCTTCGTTCGCGATCCTCCACCTGCGACAGCTCGAGCGTCAGCTTCTGAAGCTGGCGGGTGCGTTGCACCAGCTCGCGCAGGGTCTCCTGCTGATTCGTGACGTCTTCGAGATTGAAGACCAGGAACCGGACCCCGCCGGCGTCATTCAACAGCGGCGTGAGCTGCCAGTTCCAGTACCGCACGCGTCGCGCCCCCCCGAAGCCGGCGAGCGGGCGGGCATAGGCAAGATACGGGCGTTTGGTCTTCACTGCCCGCTCGAAGATCCCGCGCATCTCGGCGTCCGGATAGAGCGTGAAGTAGTTCTTGCCGACGAAGAACTTGGGCGTCTTGCCGTCGGCTTGGGCGTAGGCGCCGTTCACTCGGACAAAGTCGAAGGATTGATCCAGAAACGCCAGCGGCGTGATGGTGTGCAGAAAGAAGGCTTCGAGCATCTGGGATCGCTTGCGAAGGCGGCTTTCCAGAAGCCGGCGTCGGGCCGCCTCGTCCTGAAGACGCCGGATGGTCGCCCGCAGCTCTTCCGTTCGCGTCCGCTTCCCGCGAAGCACGCCGGGCCTGGGCAATTCCGCCTGGTGCAACGGACCCTGCGATGGGGGCTTGCCGGTGTGCAGTCGCCCGCAGGCGCGCCGCGCCTTGCGCCCGCTTTTGGCTGTTTCACGATTCGGCTCTCCCACCATCATGGGATCCCCTGTCCTGCGTACGCCGAACAACTCACCTCGACAGAGACGGATCTCTGCCGAGCACGTCTCGCCTCTCTTCGCGTCCCGGTCGCCATCGTGACCTGGGATCACGTCCCCCCAGATTCACCCGAATCCTCCATATCGGTCCGGCATATACCATCAAATTCGATGAATGTCAAGGGAATTTGGGCGGTGCGACAAGGCTGTTCCGCGACGCCCCGCCGGATCGGCACGAATCGGAGCGCGGCGTACTATCGGGGTTCCGGTTCCACTCCCGGATCGAAACGGATGTGGCCCGCGTGCTCGCCGACACGAGTGTTGCGGGACTCCCCCGTCAGTGGCAAGCCCAGGATGGAGACCTTCTCGAACATTACATCGCGCACGTCGTGTTCCGCGTCGGCGCCCTGGATCTGGACCAGGTACTCGCCGGGCAAGCCTTCCAGCGTCACGTTCCGGAATTGGACGTTGCGAATGAAGCCGGGCACCTTCTTGCGCATGTACTGATTCACGACCGGACGCAGGCGGATGAACTCCCGCTGGCCCTCGCCGTGGATGCGGATGTCCTCGATGAGGATGTCCTCCATCCGCATGTCCTCGCCGGGCTCGAATAGAAACGGCGTCATCGTGAAGTGAATGATGTCGAGATTCCGCAGCGTCACGTTGCGCATGTAGGCGGCCCGGCTCTCGTGCCCGAGCAGAAAGATGCGGGCCCGGTCGCACCAGAGGATCGAGTTCTCCACGGTGATCCGCTCAACGTTGCTGTTTTCCCCGCCCAAGTCGAGACCCTTGAGAGCGACGCAGTCGTCGTCGCTGCGGATGAAGCAATCCGAGATCAGCACGTCCTGCGAATTGCACGGATTGATGCCGTCGTCGTTCTGGACGCGGGAATTGCAGAGCTTCACGTTGCGGATCGTCACGTTGCGGCTGCGCACCGGCACGATCGTCCAGTGCGACGACCCGCGAAGCGTGACGCCGGTCACTTCGACGTTGCTGCTGTTGCGAATCGCGATCAGGTTGCCGATGGGCCCCTTGCGCCATTCCCAGTCCGAGCCATCGAGAATGCCCCGGCCGCAGATGCGGATGTTCTCGCCCTGGACCAGGACCTCCGCCTTGACGACCGCGCCGCCGGCAAGATATAGGGTTTGGCCGCTGCCCAGGACGATCTTCTCGGGTTTGTGCACGCCGGGACCAAAATAGACGACGTTGGGGTCTCCGTTCTTCGGCGTATCCGTTTCGAGCGGATTGGCGAACAACAGCAGAGGTCCCTTCCTGCCGTCCGGCTCGACGCTGATCTTGCACGGTCGGGCCAGCGTAAGACTCACTGTGTGATCGTCCTCGACGGTCAGCCGCACGGCATCCGACTGGGGCCGGATCACGGTGTTGCGAAGTGACCGCTCGGACGTGATGCGGACCACGACCGGTCCGGACATGTCGAAATTGGCAAACGAGTACGCGCCGCCGTAGTCGTATTCCTTGCCCGCAAACGGCGGATCGAGCACCCGAGCCCCGTAGACATCCACCTTCTGCCCGCCCGCCTGGACCTGGTAGTCGCTCGACAGGAAATCCCCCGCCGGCGCGGGGTACGTCACGATCCGCGCCGAATCCAACGAAGCAATGCAGACTTCCGTGAAGATCAAAAGGGCGACAGTCACTGCTTTCAGCACAATTGTCCTCATCATGACACAGACTCCTATCCAAAGTGCAGCTCGACCACGTCCTTGTCGTGCAGGACGTGGGTGAGGTGGACGCTTTGGCCGTCGTAGACGCCGGTGCCCCAGATGCGGGCGCTCTTGAGCTTCTCCGCCAGTTCGCGATGGATCGTCTTGGCCATGTCCTGGACCGTCGTGCCGACAGGCAGCGTAAACGGGTCGGTCATATCCGCCGGCTTGCCGGGCGGCTTCGCATAGACCCGCAGGATGTTCAACTGGCGAAACAGCATCTCGCCCAGCCAGTCGAAGCCCTCGCCCGTCTGGGTCGAGAGCCTGAGGAACTCCGCCATCTTGTCGCAGGAACCCTTGACCAACTCGAAGGGCCCGTCGGCCGCAAGGTCGGCCTTGGTGCACAGGCACACCGCCTTCTTGGCCAGGGCGTTGCCCTGCGCGTCCGCGGCGGGCGTCTTCTCATCGAGCAGGAGCTTCTTCGATTCGAGGTAGTCGAGCAGCACGAGGACTTGCTCCTCGACGTCCTGCGACAGATCGATCACGACCGCAATCAGGTCGCCATTGCGGTAGGTCCCCACCTGGCCCGGAGCGCTGTAGTCGGCGGTGATCGGCGGCATGTCCACGAGCTGGATCTGCACGTCCTCGAACTTGACCATTCCCGGCACCGGGACCTGCGTCGCGAAGGGGAAGTCCGCAACGGTGACCTTGGCCTTGGTCAGGGTCGCCAGGATGCTGCTCTTGCCGGTATTGGGCAGGCCCAGCAGGACGACCTGTCCGGCCCCGGACCGCGGCACATGGAAGATGTCGGTGTGAGCGGCACCCTTCTTGGGCTGGGTGGCCGCCTCTTTGAGCTTGCTGAGCTTGCGCTTCAGATCCGCCTGGAGGCCCTCGGTCCCCTTGTGCTTGGGGACGGTGGCGATCATCTCCTCCAACGCCGCGATCTTCTCCTCGTTGGTCGTAGCATTGCGGAACCGTTCATCCGCGTCCCGATAAGCTGGTGTCAGATTGGCCGCCATAAAACCACACCCAAGAGCTTGCCTTTTCTCCATACTACGTCGCGATTATTATATCATGGTGGAATCCTGGCGAAAATCCATATGTTCGCGCCAGAATCCGACCATCGCACACTTGGGTGGCACCCACATTATCGGCCCATAGGTTGACTTATGTCGCCCCTGCAGATTGCCGATAAGGCATACCGGGCCGAGCGAAATATGACTGCCCCCCCGGATGGCGAGTGAACAAAGCAGGAGATTCACATGTTGTCGGCGGAATTGGAATCTTCAATCCGAATCGAGACACATCAGGACCACAAGAAGGCTGTTCACCTCGTTGAGTATCTGCTGAGGCTGGCTTCGCTACGAGCGAAGCTGATCCGAGACATCGCGGACTATGAAAAGGTCCTGTGGATCAGCGATATCCCCCGCCAAAAGGGATGTTTCACCCAGGCATGGGGGCGTGATGAGGAGTACGATTCAGACGTATGGATCGAGGTGCAGAATCGACGCGAACCCGAACTGCCGAGCATTCCCGGAGAGTGCAAGAACTGGATTGACAGAGAGACTCTGCGAAACAAGGACGAGATACCGGAGCTTCCGGCGGAAATCACACGCGTGGTCGAGAATCCTGCCTGGGAGGAAGGATCGGACCAGCCGCAGTCCGTCCAAAGCACCCAGCGTCTCAATGCTCATCCCGAAATTCAGAGGACTTGGGACCATTACGTTGAGGAGCGCTGGTTGCCTTGGGCGGAACAGCACAAGATCTGGGAGAGCATCCATGGAGTGTACTCTTCGCTCTTCGCCATCCATCAGGAACAACTGCGACTTGGCGAAGAGTACGAGCTTGTTCTCGGGCTCGGGCTTCTGACGTGGCGAACCCCGACCGGCCAGCGCATACACCGCCACTTGATTGTTGCGAACGCCCTGCTGGAATTTGAGGCGAGGTTGGGAAAGTTCACAGTCCGCCCAAGCACGGATGGCGCAAGTCTGCGTCCGGAACTCGACATGCTGGACATTGAAGAGCAGCCCGCTCGCGCCGAGGAGACGGCAAAGCCCGCGTTGGTCCCCGCCACGGACGATCCGTGGGAAAAGGACTGCATCGAGGGCGTCCTCAAGGCCCTCGTCCATTCAATCAAGCCGGAAGGCGAATATGATGATACCCTGTCGGAAAAGAGCACTCAGGCCACGCCCAAACCCATCGTCGAGTATGCCCCTGCCCTGATTTTACGAAAGCGTTCCTCCAGAGGCCTCACCGAGACGCTGAAGCGGATCAAGGAAAAGATAGAAGAAGGCGAGGACATTCCCGCCGAATTCCGAGATCTTGCCGAAATCGGGCGAGGAAATGACGGGCACCACGCCGACGACCCCGGAGATACGAGCAGCACATTCGATGGTGAAGTGTTCTTTCCCAAGCCATCGAATGAAGACCAGCGCCGCATCGTGGACGCCTTGCGGGGGGCAAGCGGCGTCCTCGTGCAGGGCCCGCCGGGGACGGGAAAATCGCACACCATCGCAAACCTGGTCTGTCACCTGCTCGCTACGGGACAGCGAACGCTCATCACCGCCAAGACCCCGCGGGCACTTCAGGTTTTGGAAGAACTCCTGCCGAAAGAACTGCGTCCACTCTGCATCAACCTGCTTGGCACTGGTCTTGAGGAGAAACGGTCGCTGGAGTCCAGCGTCGGCGGAATCCTCCGTAAGAACGAAAAATGGAACGAGCGTCGAGCGGCCGAGGAGCGTAAACACCTGGAGAGCAAGTTGCGCGAGTTGCGCGAGGACAAGGCCCAAGTCGACCGAAGGCTTCGCGACATCAGGGAATCAGAAACGCATACGCAATCCGTTGCGGAAGGAGCCTATCGCGGCACGGCCGCACGAATAGCGGAAGCGGTGAACCGGGATAGAGACAACTACGACTGGTTCACCGATGCCGTCCCCTTGGACACGCCCTGTCCTTTGTCCGACAACAATCTGCAAAGCGTTCTGGCGGGCCTTCGCCATTGTACCCCTGAGAAACGGCAAGAGTTGAGCCTTGCATGGCCCGAGGCATTACCCACCCCTGAACAGTTTACCGGTCTTGTGGATAGCGAGAAGAGAGCACACGAACAAGAGGCTCGTTGGACTGCCGGGGCGAACGAGCATATTGCCGACCAACTGTCCACACTGGATGAGGCTGATATTGAGAGAATCCATGATTGCCTCTCCGTTTTTCAACAGGAACGCAGGCGTCTCCTGGCGCTACCGCAACCATGGCTCCCAGAGGCCGTACGCAACGTGTCAAGCGGGGACTCATCGCTGTGGCGTGACCTCTCTGCCTCTCATGTGTCCGAAGCCGACTTGCGGGCTGTGCTTGCTGATCTTCGTCGCTTCACTCCTGAAAGGCGTGAGCAATTACAGCTCTCATGGCCCGATGACCTGCCATCCCCAGATGCCGCCGTCCGCCTCTTTGAGCGAGAGGCCGGAGCAGCCGCAGAAGAGGAACTGTGTCTAAAACAGGGCGCAGAAGACCACATCGCGGATCGCTTGATGTCTACACGACCAGTTTGTGGTTCATGTCGACGAACGTTGGAGTGCGAACGTAATGGCGACTCGCCCACACAGACAGAACAGCTTGTGACCTGTCCCCATTGTGGAATGCGCAACCGTGTTCTACCGTATGCCACTCATGATCGCATCCAAACACTGCACGATGCGCTTGCCGCCTTTCACGGGAATCATCAACGGCTCTTGACGATTATCTTTCCGTGGATTCGGGATGCCATACGCGACGTGATCAACAGCAACCCCTTCTTGTGGCAGACACGTTGCCACGCAACAAGAGATATACTTGTCTCAATAGACTCTCTCGTTCCAGTGGCGGATGCAACCACCGTTGCTTTCCCGGATAGCACCGACGTCAGGGTATTGCTTGATGATGCCTGCGCGTTGAAACAGCACATGGAGAATGGCGGAACACTGGGATGGCGGCCCTTTCGTCCCAAGACCATCAGAACTCGTATTCACACGCTCAAGACCGTCCGGGTCAATGGGCACCTTTGCTCGTCTCTTGAACAGTTGTCAGTGTTGTGTGATGTGTTGCGTGTCCGCCTTGAATGTGAACGTGCGTGGGAGTTCTGGGCAGGCATCTCCGAAAAGACTCTGGGGCCTTACGCGCTGCAACTGCACGCTCTCAAAACGCTGAGTGATGTCGTCGAGGACGTGTTGTCGCTTGAAGCACTGATGGAGAAGTGCCGTGCACTCATACGACCGTGGTCCACCATAGGTGAACCGGTCTGGTCTGACGTATCCCAGATCGACAGGCTGATTGCATCGTGTCGCCTTACGATGGCCCGCCAACGGCGGGCCGTTGCGGCTAACGACCTGCGGCGATTGGAAGCATCCGTAGCCTTGTGTGCACATACTCCGAACGCACATCCTGTGGCAGGTCAATTGCTTCAGGCACTTCGCGATCGCGACAAGGACGTAACCGAACGATGCATGTATACCATGCAGAGACTGGAGGAGGAACGACAATCCGCAAAACGAGTGGACCTTCAGGTGGGGGAGATAGCCCATTGTGCCCCACGACTGGCGAAGGAACTCCGGTGTACGCATAGTGATTCTGCTTGGGATAGCCGCGTAGGCTGCATCGGCGATCGTGTTGTGGAGGAGGTGTTGTCCCTTGAGAGCCTTATCAAGAGTGGCACGGGCGTATTGTCCCTGGCACCCGGAATGAGCGCCCCGATTTGGAACGATGAGCACCAAATAGAAGAATACATCGCCTCCTGCTCCTTGGCCCTTGCCCACCGCCATACACGCCTTGTCACAGAGCACATTCGTAGTATCGAAACTGCAGTATCGTCTGTCATCGCAAGACACAAGGCACATCCCGTAGCAAGTGAGTTGCTTCAGGCAATTCACGCCCGCGACACTGACGCCTTCACGCAGAGCCTGAACAAGGTACACGATTTGGAGATGGATCGCCAACGTGCCCAGAAGCTGGATGCACATATATCGCATCTTGCTTGCCTTCTTCCACAACTGACGGATGAATTGAATCGCACCTGCGACGATGCGCGTTGGGACACGCGTATTCGGAACATTCACGCCGCATGGCACTGGGCTCAGGCACGCTTCTGGGTGGAAGAATACATGCGAAAGGAAGACACCCCAAGCCTTGCCAAGCGGGTCAAGCAGATTGAGGACGAGATTAACGCAACCATTGCCACACTCGCATCGCTTCATGCCTGGTCGTTCTGCTTCTCCCGCCTCACAGAAAACCATCGACGCCATATGGAAGCTTGGCAGCAGTCGATGCGGCACCTTGGAAAAGGAACGGGAAAACATGCGCCCAAGCATCGAAGGGAAGCCCAGCAGCACCTCAATGAATGTCGCGAAGCAGTTCCGGCATGGGTGATGCCTCTCCATCGGGTTTGGGACACGGTGGACCCAACTTCCGGAATGTTTGACCTCATCATCGTGGATGAAGCATCCCAATGCGGATTCGAGGCGCTTCCACTATTCTATCTGGGCAAGAAGATACTGATCGTTGGAGACGACAAACAGATCAGCCCGGAAGAAGGATTCGTTGAAAAGAACGCCGTGTTCCAACTGATGAGCCAGTTTCTGGACGACTTCGAGTTCAAGGATTCCTTCCACCGTGACGCGAGCCTGTTCGATCATGGTAGACTTCGGTATGGGACTCGACGCATTACATTGCGCGAGCACTTCCGCTGCATGCCCGAGATCGTTCGGTTCAGCAATGATTTGTGCTATTCCGATACGCCATTGATCCCCCTGAGACAATACGGACCGGAACGACTGACACCGCTTGAACACGTTTTTATAGCCGACGGGTACTGCGAAGGGACCGCCAGTCGCGTGATAAACCGTCCGGAAGCCGGAGCGGTCGTCACGAAGATCGTAGGACTCTGCCAAGATCCCCGCTACGCGAATATGTCGATGGGCGTCATCGTCCTTCAAGGGGAGGCGCAAGCTGGACTGATCGAGGATGAACTGCTGAAAGAGTTGGGTGCAGAAGAGATGGAGCGAAGGCGTCTGATCTGTGGGAATCCGTACAGTTTCCAGGGCGATGAGCGAGACATCATGTTCCTATCCATGGTTGCAGCGCCCAATAAGGCAATCGGCACGCTCACAAAGGCGGCGGATGAGAGACGGTTCAACGTGGCGGCCAGCCGAGCCCGCGATCAGATGTGGCTGTTCCATTCCGTGACGGCCAATGACCTGAGTGCTTCCTGCCTTCGTCGGCGGCTGCTCGAATTCTTTGAAAATACAACACCACAAGAGATAGCCGGGATCGAACGTGAAGAACTTGAACGCAGAGCTGCACAAGACAATCGAGTCGTTGTGAAACCTCCTCAGCCCTTCGACAGTTGGTTTGAAGTGGATGTCACTCTGGAGTTACTTCGAAAGGGCTTTGTTGTCAATCCCCAATTTGAGGTCGCAGGCAAACGCATTGATCTGATTGTAGAGGGCGGGCAGGCTCGCCTGGCGGTCGAGTGCGACGGTGACGCATGGCATGGCGCCGACCGCTATGAAGAAGACATGCAGCGTCAGCGAATCCTCGAACGTTGTGGCTGGGAGTTCTTCCGGGTCCGAGAGTCAGCCTTCTACTCGAACAAACAGACCGCCTTGGAAAGCCTTTGGCGAGTACTGGACGAAAGGGGCATCAACTCCTTTGTGAAACCCCAAGAGCTTGAGTCGCACGCAACCGTGCACTCGGACAAATCAGTGGGCGGCTGCGAAGACACGGGCAACATTGATGGTAAAGAAGCGGCCACAAGCAATGGCGACACGGAACGAACCCTCAAGGTCTGCGTGGGCTCTACGGTTGTCTACAGCACTGAGGACGACGGGAGAATGTTCCAAGCATCGATAACGGCTGACCAGTCGAACCCCGATTGGGACACCGTGAATATCAATACGCCGATTGCCAAGTCGCTACTCGGCCAGGAGGTCGGCCACGTCGTCCTCGCACATCTTCCGGTTGGAACAGTGAGATTGAGGATTGTCGAAATCCGCTGAATCCCACGTGCCACCCCGCGAATTCATCGCCGGAATCAAGGGCAAGTGACAGCGGTCTTTGCCTGGAGGCGCGGGTTCGCCACGGAGATTCCACCTCACTGAATCGAATGCCTCTGCCGGTCTCGGATCACGGGACCGGCAGGCGTATTTCCGCCAACGACGGGGACACACCGTTGCAGTACCGTGACACATCAGGCAGAATGGGACCTACAGCGGCATTTGGAGACAGATGATGGAGCTGACGGACCTTCTTCGCTGCCCGAAAACGGGACAAGCGCTTCACCTCGATGAGGCCTCCTCGATCCTGCGCGGGGAGACTCCCGATGTGACCTACCCCATTATCGACGGCATTGTCGATTTCTGTCCTGAGGCGAACGACCGGATTGCCTCGGCCTATGACAAAGCGGCCCCGCGGTACGATTCCCACATGATGTCCTCCACAGTCCGGATGAAGGTCGTTGGCAGGATCGTCTGGGGGGTTGCCAGCGACCGCGATCCGATCAGCAAGGCGATGGCACTGTTGCCGGAGCGATTCGACGGCGTTCTCCTGGACGTGCCTGTGGGGAGCGGGATCTTCACCGCCTCGCTCTACCGTCGCTACCCGTCTGCCACGATCATAGGCGTGGATTGCTCGCTGAATATGCTGCGAAAGGCCAAGGCCCGCTTTCAGGAGGAGGGCGTGAACAATGTCCATCTGGTGAAAGCCGATGCAGCCCACCTGCCTGTCAAAGACGGCGTTGCCGACATGGTGCTCTCGATGAACGGCTGGCACGCCTTCGCGGACAAGCAGGCGACGACGGCCCAGATGCGGCGAGTCCTGCGCAAGGATGGAACACTCATCGCCTGCGGCTATGTCCAGGGCGCTCGCCGGCTCTCCGACTGGTTTGTCCGCCGATTTGGCGTCCGCAACGGCTTTTTCACGCCGCCGTTTTTTACGTTCGACGACATGGATCGTCACTTCGAGGGCTTCACGATCACGCAACGAGGCAGCGACAAGTCCATTGCCTGGTTCGAAGCGATTAGACAATGATCGTGGATTGCGAGGAATGCACCGGAGAGGGTAATGAAATCGCCCGGCCCGCGTCTTTCTATCAGGCGTCGTTGCGGCAAGGCAGACCGCGTTTCGACAGTGCTTCTGATGGAGCTTGCGTACGATGAAGATGCCTCGCAGATACCGGCCTATCGCTCTGGCATGCCTGGTCTCGGCCGGTGGCGTCGCCATCGCGGATGCCATGAAGTCCCTCCTGGCTCAGGAGAGTTCCGCACTGAGAGAGCACGTCGAGAAAGGGATCTATCCACTCGTCTCTGAGAATCAGGCGACGGATGAACTGGGATTGTCCCCGAAGACGGAGGGATGCTATTACGCATCGTTGAGTCCTTCGACTGTTGTGTCAACAGGCGAAGCATTCCGCAGCCTTGATCTCGACGATTTCGTCGGCAGACTCACGAGCGTGTCGCCGCTGCCCATTCTTGATGAAATTTCGGTTCCAGACAAGAAGGCATTCCTCAAGGAGTATCTCTGGCAATGGCAGGATGTGCTTGAGCGCGCTCAGGCCAGGGGGTGGGGAATCCTCGGCCATATCGGATAGCCCGACCAGCCCGAGTCGTCGATTGCAGTCCGTAGTCGCCTTGCCTTGATGCAGACGTGCACTACGTTTCTTCGACTGACCTATCTGCCCGTCTGCTCTGTCTCGCGTTTGATCTCGTCGGAAGTCTTCTGCAGTTCGGGGATCGCCATGATCGGCTTGGCGGCCTCTTGCGGTTGGGGTCCCCGATTGCAGGTCGCGCCGGGGATCGCGTACCAGAGCGTCACCGCGGAGTACCCGAGCAAATCCCAGGACTCTCGCATCTGCGTACCGAACGACGCTTCAATGTCGAACCGCAGACGCGTGTTGAACGGGATCGCGTCCAGGGCGAGGGTTCGCGTGCAGATGTTGTAGCCGCGAGTCAGGCCGGCCTGGCCCAGTCCACCGACCCGAGTTGAAATCGGGAGCATCATAGAGGAGCTTGCCGATCCTCTCACGATCCGCTGCTTCATAGTCGGCCAGGGTGAAGGTCTCGACCGCCGTGCCTGACGGATAGGCACGGTAGTTGATGATGTGATAGAACCGCTTGCCTGTCATCGTCACCCTGCAGCCGCTGGCAAACGGGATCGGCAGATACAGGTCCCCCGCGCGGGCGGTGAAGGCCGCGAAGGGAGGGTTGACGAAGCTCTGGGCAGTCACAAGCTTGATCAGGCTCTCGTCAATGACGGGGGTCCTGGCTCCATCCAGGTAGATCCGGATGTTGGGACCTGTCCGCTCGTTGAAGTCGTAGTAGAAGAACGGCGTCCAGATCCGCGTGATGCAACCCGGCCCCTCGTGCTCCATGATGACCCACTCGGTCTTGCCGCCCACCGTCTCGGTGCGAAGGAAGCCGAGCCCGTCGCTGTCGGCAAACCAGCCGGGCTGGTGCCGGCGCACGGACTCGCGATTGTAGCTGGACGCCTGAAGCGACTGGTACGGAGGCACAGGCAGTCGGGCCAGACGGTCGCGGTCGGCCATCTCTTCCAGGAGCGTCTCCCGAGTGATCCGTCCGCCTTTGTCGTAGTAAGCCTTGATGGCGTTCATGGTCTGTTCGGGGTAGTCGGTGCCGAAGCTGGCGAAGCCGAGGTTCAGGAGCCGGTGATAGGTCTCGGGCTTGTCCCCCTGCGTCTGGGGAAACGTCTGGAACAGAATGCCATATCTGCGAAGCTCGTCGCCGGTCCTCCGCAGGAACTCCTCGCTCGGGGAGATGACGCCGTCGTTGCCGATCCGCGTGTGAATCTGAAGCTGGTCGATACACGCAAACTCCACTTCTCGCAACACAGCCAGTCGTCTCTCGATCTCCTCCTGTTTCCCGCCCATCCAGTGGAGCGTCTGGGAGCGAGGAGCGACCCGCTTCCACTCCTTGAGTTCGTCGTACTTCGTCGATGCGACAATCAGTTGCGGATGATAGCCCATCGTCTGTCGAGCCAGCAGGCCGAAGTCAATTTCCTTGATATCGATGTAGAGCATGCGTTCCGGATGGGCGTCCAGAACCTCGATCATCCTGGCCAGGCTGATGATCTTCTGGCCGGCGAACTGCTCGCCGCAGTACCTTCCGATGTCCAGTTGCTGCGTTTCCTCGAACGTCAGGTCCTTGATTCCCTTGCTCTTCAGTTCCGCCGGGGCATCGGGGAGGATTCGCGAGAAGTTGCTGTCATGGAAGGACACGATGACCCCGTCTTTGGTCATTCGCAGATCCGCCTCCGGGACCATATTGAGTTTCCAGGCCATTTCGAACGACTCCAGGGACCCCTCCGGGGCAGCGTTTCCGTAACCGCGATGGGCCTGGACGACGATCTTCTCGAATGGAATGTGGTCGCGGACGTTCCAGACTCCCGCCGGTGGATTGGCATAGTACTCGTCGAGCGCCTGCATCGCGATATCCGGCCGGTCCGTCCCGAGTCCCGCGGTCCCGAGATCGAGAAGACGCCTGTAGTATTCGACCTTGTCTTCCTTGACGTCCCAGGGCATCGTCTGAAACTCGATGCGATACCGTCGCAGCTCGTTTCCCGCCTTCTTCAGACACTCTTCCGAGGGTGTGATCGTTCCATCGTCATTGAATCGGACATGAATCTGAAGATGCGTCACGCCTTCGAACTTCGACTCGCGCAGCGCCTCGAATCGCTTTTCGATCTCGGCATCCGTCGCCTTGCCGAGTCCCATCCAGAGCAAGGTCCCGGAAAGCGGCGCGATCTTCATCCAGCGTTGGGCCTCCTCGTCCCTGCCGGTCGCCAGCACGATCTGTTCGTGAAGCCCTTCCGTCGCGTTCGCCAGAAGCTCGAAATTGACGCTCTTGACGTCGATGTAGACTCGCCGCCAGCGGTCCTGGCGCAACGCGTTGCAGATTTCCTCCAAACTGACGATCTTCTGGCCGGCGAACTGCGGCCCACGAAAGGCGCCGATGTCGATTCGTCGGGCTTCGTCGAAGGTAAGATCTTCCAGGCGTTTCTTCTTCATCTCTTCGGCAGCGTTCGGGAGAATTCGGGCAAAGTTGTTGTCGTGGAACATCACAATGACACCGTCTTGGGTCGTGCGAACGTCCACTTCCGGAATGCCGCCCATGCTCCAGGTCAGCTCGAGCGCCTCCATCGTATTCTCGGGAGCAAGATACCCCGCGCCGCGATGCGCGATGACCGTGACCGACTCTCTCGCCATGTCCCGGATGTTCCATTGCGGCCCCTCCGCAGACAACGTCGCCGCACTCGTCAAACACAAAGCGATGCAGACTCCGACTACCCGTTCCATTGTTCCCCTCACTTGGACCCGACAGTTCATGGGACCCCATCGTCCCTTCAAACAGCCAGGCGACAGCCCGTTCGTCGTGTGCCCGCAAGGGCATGAGAAACGCCTCACAGCGTCACTACAAGCGAGCTGCCGCCTGGAACCGATCCCTTCGTATCGCTACTCTGCGACTTTGGCCGCGACAAGATCGCCGACCTGGGTGGTCGAGTAGCCCATTTTGCCCGCCGCGAGGGACTTCAGCTTGTTGGCGGTGACATACATGACCGCCTGCTCGATGGCATCGGCCGCCTTCTCTTCGCCCAGGTCGGCGAGCATCATTCCCGCGGCGCAGATCGCCGCCAGCGGATTGATGACGTTCTTGCCGGTGTATTTCGGGGCGCTGCCGCCGATGGGCTCGAACATGCTGACGCCGCCGGCGTCGGGATTGATGTTGCCGCCCGCCGCGATGCCCATGCCGCCCTGGATCATGGCGCCAAGGTCCGTGATGATGTCGCCGAACAGGTTGCCGGTAACGATCACGTCGAACCACTCGGGGTTCTTCACGAACCACATCGTCGTCGCGTCCACATGGTAATACTCGCGGGCGATGTCGGGGTACTGGGCCTGGCCCATCTCGTGGAAGGCCCGTTCCCACAGACCGTAGATGTAGGTCAGGACGTTGGTCTTGCCGGACAGAGCCAGCGTATTCTTCTCACCCCGGCCACGGGCCTTTTTGCCGTGCTTCTTGGCGTACTCGAAGGCGAACTTCAGGCAGCGGTCCACCTGGAACCGCGAGTAGACCGCGGACTGCACGGCCACCTCGTGGGCAGTGCCCTTCATCGTGACGCCGCCGGTGCCGGTGTAGGCGTCGCCCGAGTTCTCGCGGACGACGACGAAGTCGATGTCCTGAGGCCCCTTGTTCTTGATCGGGGTCTCGACGCCGGGATAGAGCCTCACCGGACGCAGGTTGATGTACTGGTCCAGCTCGAACCGGGCCTTCAGCAGGATGCCCTTCTCCAGAATCCCCGGCGCGACGTCCGGATGCCCGATCGCGCCGAGCAGGATGTCGTCGAATTGGCGAAGCTCCTCGACCGCGCTGTCGGGCAGGGTCTCGCCCGTTCGCTTGTAGCGCTCGCCGCCGAAGTCGAAATTCGTCAGGTCCACCTTGAATTTGAATTTGTCGGCCGTCGCCTTGAGGACCTTGACGGCCTCGGCAATCACTTCCGGCCCGGTCCCGTCGCCGGGAACCACTGCGATCTTATACGTCTTTGCCATCGAGTAGTTGTCCTTTCTTAGTCACACACTCATGCACTTTTTCGAACGGATGCGCTGAGCACACCCTGCCGTGTCACATGACGCCAAATTCGAAATTCGAAGCTCGAAATCCGAAACAAATTCAAAGGACCGAAATCCAAATGACCGAAACGCTGACGCCGCGTCGGACGCTCCGTTTTGGATTTTGAGTTTTGGTCATTCGTGCTTGTTTCGGATTTCGAAATTCGAATTTCGGATTTTCACTCTCGATTCGGGTTCACCGTGGGCATCCGGGCCCCCACTTCGCTGCGCCACCGGTGCAGCATCTGCCTCAACTCCGTGGCCTTGTCAGGCATCTTGGCCGCGAGGTCGTTCCGTTCGCCGAGATCGTCGCGGAGATTATACAACTCCACGCGATCGTCTTCATAGAATTCTATCAGCTTGCAGTCGCCGACGCGGACCGCCCCGCCGGGCGAGCCGCCCTGGTTGCCGTAGTGCGGATAATGCCAGAAGAACGCCCGGTCCTCCTGCCTGCCCTGCTGCTTCAACAGGGACACCATGCTCCGACCATCCACGTGCTGCTCGGGCTTGAGCGGCAGGCCCGCCATCTCCAACATCGTCGGATAGAAGTCCGTGCTGATGACCGGCTCGTCGCAGACGCTGCCGGCTTGGACCTTCCCTGGCCAGCGAACGATCATTGGCTCGCGGATGCCGCCTTCGTAGAGCCAGCCTTTGCCCGCTCGTAGTGGGAGATTGCTCGTCGGGTGCCCTTCCGAAGTCGAAAGGCCGCCGTTGTCCGACATGAAGAAGACGACTGTGTCCTCGGACAGATCCAGGCGGTCGAGCGTATCGAGCACCTTGCCGACCGCCTGGTCCATCGCTTCGACCATTCCTGCGTAGACTGCGTGATCCTGGACGAGCCGGACCTGCCGGTCGCCTTCGGTGCCCCAGTCGGGACCATTGTGTTTCACCTGCTTGGCCTTCTGGTCGTACTTGGCCTTGAGATCGTCGCGGGCCATCAGCGGAGTGTGGACGGAGTAGAACGCCAGATACGCGAGGAACGGCCGGTCCTTGCTGGCCTCGATGAACTTGCAAGTCTCCGTCGCCAGTCGGTCGGGCAGATGCTCTCCCGCCGGACCGTCGGGCAGGCGCGGATTCCCATACGGCGAGAAGTACTTGTTGCCGCCGTAAGGACCGCCCCGCTCGATGCCGCCCTTGTTGATGTCGAAACCCTGGTCTTCCGGCCAGAATCCTTCGGGACCCAGGTGCCATTTGCCTGCAAAGAAAGTGGCGTAGCCGTGCCCTTTGAGAGCCTCGGCGACGGTCACTTCCTCCAACGGGACTCGATTCTCATACCGAGCGGGCAGCAGCGACTTGTCTTTCGTCCAGTGCTTCTGCACCGTGTCGGGCTGCGGCGCACCGAAGTAATCCGTCGTCGCCAAGCGGGCGGGGTACTTGCCCGTCATGATGCTGGCCCGCGTCGGCGAACACACGGGACAGGCCGCATAGGCATTCGTGAATCGCATGCCCTGCGCCGCAAGCCGGTCGATGTTGGGCGTTTCGTAGAACGTGCTTCCATAGCATCCCAAATCCTTCCAGCCGAGGTCGTCGACCAGAAAGAACACGAAGCTCGGCTTGCGGCGCAGTTTCCTCTGCTTGCCTAGACCAACGCGGGCGCAGAGCCCCAGAACCGCCGTGGTGCCGGCGGCCTGGAGGAACTCCCGTCTGTCGAGACATCGCTCGCCCATTGGCCTGGCCTCTGCAATATCACTTACTCTTGCTTGTCTTCATGACGTGGTCGAGCAGACCGCCGTCGCGGATGATCTCCAGCGCGAAGTCCGGCAGCGGCATGAACGGAATCCTGGCGTTGCTCGTCTTGTCCACGATCACGCCGGCGTCGTAGTCGATCTCGACCTCATCGCCATCCTGGATCTTGTCCACCGCGTCGGCCGACTCGATCAGATAGAATCCGCAGTTGATCGCGTTGCGATAGAAGATCCTCGCGAACGACCTGGCAATCACGGTCTGGACCTTCGCGCCGCGGATCGCCCAGACCGCATGCTCCCGGCTGGACCCGCAGCCAAAGTCGTCGCCCGCGACGACACAATCGCCCGGCTGGACTTTCTTCACGAAGTCCTTGTCCAAGTCTTCCAGGCAGTACTTCGCCAGTTCCGCTTCGTTGTCGGTATTCAAGTACCGAGCGGGGATGATCTCGTCGGTGTTGATGTGGTCACGCTTATAGACATGTGCCTTTGACATGGAATCCTCATTCTTGAATTCGAAATCCGAATTTCGAGTTTCGAATTTCGTGCTTCTCTTACAAGTACTTTCTCGGGTCTGCGAGCTTGCCTTCGATCGCGCTGGCCGCGGCGGTCGCGGGGCTCGCCAGGTACACTTCGCTCTTGGGACTGCCCATCCGGCCGACGAAGTTGCGATTCGTCGTACTGACGCACTTTTCGCCCGCCGCCAGGACGCCCATGAAGCCGCCCAGACACGCGCCGCAGGTCGGCGCCGAGATCACGCAACCGGAATCATAGAAGACGTTGAACAGACCCTCGTCCTGCGCCTGCTTCCAGATTTCCGGCGTCGCGGGCACCACGATCGTACGGATCGCCACCTGCTTGCCTTCCAGAATATCGGCCGCGATGCGGAGGTCCTCGATCCGCCCGTTCGTGCAACTGCCGATATAGGCCTGGTCCATCCCCTTGCCTGCACATTGGCCAATAGGCACCGCGTTGCTGGGCAGGTGCGGCTGGGCCACCATGGGCTCCAGCGCCGAACAGTCGAACTCCTCGGTCGCAAGGTACTGGGCGTCCGGGTCCGACTCGAACACCGCGTAGTCCACCTTCTCCTTCAGGTGCTCGTCGAGGTACGCCTTGGTCACCTCGTCGAACCCGATGATCCCGTTCTTGGCGCCCGCTTCGATGGCCATATTCGTCATGGTCATGCGGGCCTCCATCGTCATCTCCTCGAGCGTCGAGCCGACGAACTCCATCGCGCGATAGAGCGCCCCGTCGGTGCCGATCCGCCCGATCACCGCGAGGATCACGTCCTTGCTGTAGACCCCAGGAGGCAGCGAGCCTTCGAGCACGAACTTCATCGAAGCAGGCACCTTGAACCAGAGCGTCCCGGTCGCGATGGACGCAGCCAGATCCGTCGAGCCGATCCCGGTGCTGAACGCCGCCAGGGCGCCGTAGGTGCAGGTGTGCGAGTCGCCGCCCACGATGACCTCGCCCGGCCGGATGTGGCCTTGCTCAGGCAAGATCGCATGGCAGACCCCCGCGCGCCCCAGCTTGTAGTAGTGCTTGATCTTGTGACGCTTGGCCCACTCGTCGAGCCGTTTGTGCAATTCGGCGCTCTTGACGTCCTTGGCCGGCTGGAAATGGTCCGGCGTCACCACGATCTTCTCCGGATCGAACACCCGGTCGATCCCCTTCTCCACCAGCATCGAGATCGCCGGCGGCGTCGTCACGTCGTGACACATCACCACGTCGATCTTCGCGTCCACCAACTGTCCCGGCACGACCGACTGGAGCCCCGCCGCCCGAGCCAGAATCTTTTCCGTTATCGTCATTCCCATCTCTTGTCACCTTATCAGTTCACATGCATCTTGCGTGTCCATAAACCCGAAATCCGAATTTCGACCCCGCCAAAGCGGGAACGTAAATCCGAAACAAATCCAAATATCAAATATCGAATGCTCAAAACGTCGCTCACCCTGTTTTGAATTTGGCGTTTCGGTCATTCGTGCTTGTTTCGGATTTCGGATTTCGATATTCGAGTTTCCGCCGCCCCGGCGGCTACGGTTGTCCGTTCATTTTCGTCTGCTCGGAGGTTGCCTCGGCCGCGACCATGCGATTGACTGCGTCCACGTAGGCCTTGGCGCTGGCCTCGATGATGTCCGTCGAGACGCCGCGACCGATGAAGGCCCGGTCGTTCCCACGAATGCGAACGGTCGCCTCGCCCAGGGCCTCGGTGCCTCCGGTAATCGCGCGAATCGAGTACTCCTCGAGCTTGGGCCGCTGGTCCATCGCCTGGCGGATCGCCTCGTAGGCGGCATCGACCGGCCCATCGCCATAGGCGACCGCGATCTTCGTCTCACCCTTGACGCGGATCTTCACGCTGGCCGTCGGGAGCGTGCCGGTGCCCGAGGCGACGTGCAGGTAGTCGAGCACGTACGTCTGCTCGACGACGCGGATCTCGTCGTTGACGAGGGCAGCGACATCCGCGTCGAAGACCTCCTTTTTCTTGTCCGCGATCACGAGGAACTTCTGATAAGCCTGCTCGAGCTCGTCCTTCGTGAGCTTGTAGCCGAGCTGCTTGCAGCGGTCGGCGAAGCCGTGCCGGCCGGTGTGGCGACCGAGCACCATCCGCGAGCCGCCCAGACCGATGGTCTCCGGCGTCATGATCTCGTACGTCGTCCGTTCCTTGAGGATGCCGTCCACGTGGATGCCCGACTCGTGTGCGAAGGCGTTGGCGCCGACAATGGCCTTGTTGGGCTGGATCACGAAGCCGGTGAGCTGCGAGACGAGCTGGCTCGTGCGGAAGATCTCCTTCGTATTGATGTTCGTGGACAAACCCGCGGCTCCCTGGCCGAAGAAATCCTGGCGGGTGCGAATCGCCATGACGATCTCCTCCATCGCGGCGTTGCCCGCCCGCTCGCCCAGGCCGTTGATGGTACACTCGACCTGGCGGGCGCCGTTGCGAACGCCGGCGAGGGAATTCGCGACCGCCATGCCGAGGTCGTTATGGCAATGCGTACTGATGACGCACTTGTCGATGCCCTTCACGTCGCTCTTGAGCCTGGCGATGAGCTGGCCGTACTCGTAGGGCAACACGTAGCCGACCGTGTCGGGGATATTCAACGTGGTCGCGCCCGCTTCGATCACCGCCGAGAGAACCTCGACGAGGAACGGGATCTCGCTGCGACAGGCGTCTTCCGGCGAGAACTCGATATCGTCCGTGAAGGCCTTGGCGCACTGGATCGCCTCGACCGCCATCTTCAGCACCTGGTCGGGCTCCTTCTTGAGCTTGTGCTTCATGTGGATCGGCGAGGTCGCGATGAACGTGTGGATTCGCTTCTTCTTGGCAGGTGCAATCGCCTTGCCCGCCGACTCGATATCGAGGGCATTCGCGCGAGCCAGCGCCGCGATCGTGGGCCCCTTGACCTGCTCGCAAACGAGCTTCGTGGCCTCGAACTGGGCGGGCGAAGAAACCGGGAACCCCGCTTCGATGATATCGACGCCGAGCACCGCCAGTTGCCTGGCGATCTCGAGCTTCTGCGGGATGGACATGGCCGCCCCGGGCGATTGCTCGCCGTCGCGGAGCGTGGTATCGAAAATCAGCACTTTTTCACCAGACATCGTTGGCTCTCCAGTAGCATGGGCATCTTGCCCATGAATTCAGGATCACGGGTCAACTGCCCGTGTTACGTTGTAGCGGGTCATTATGCCGTATAGGCAGACGGAACGCTACGGTTTTACGTAAGTGGTGGATTCAGAACGGGTTGTGGTACTCTCGTTGTTTGCGCCTTAGCGGCGCAGCAGCAGGGCGAGCCGGCCGATCAGGCCGTCGATGGGGGTGTGACGAATTGTCCACGTAGTTTCCATACTCGGTACAAGTATACCTATCGGCAGAATCAATGCAAGACTTTTCCGTCGAAAATCTTTCGCGAAGTAGTCTAATAGGTGGTCAGGCCGAGCCGAGGACGCTCGGCGGGGTGGTCGATCCTTCTTTTGAAAGGAGCCTTCCGATGGGACTGAGATTCGAATCCAGCCGGTGGCGTGCTGTGTCCCTCGTTGTCGCACTCAGCTCGACGGTCATGCTCGCTGGGCTCTCGTGCGAGAGCGAGATGCGGGAGAGGAAGGTCGTCATCTCGCCGTCGGAGGTCCCGGCCTCTGTGCGAGCCGCGGTGGAGGGAGCCTTTCCCGAGGGACAGATCGTGGCAATCCAGCAGGAGGTCGAGGGGGAGGACCCGGGACAGTACGATGTCAACGTCCAATCCGAGGGCAAGGAATACGAGGTCGAGGTCTCGCCTGAGGGGAAGGTCATCGAGATCGAGGAGAAATCGCCCGCGAAGAAGACCCAGGCTCTTGACAAAGGCAAGCGATGGACGGATTCCTTCCCCATCGAGGGCTGCACGTTCGCCTCGGTCGGCGAGAATCGGTTCTTCAGCCTCCAGCCGGGACATCAGCTCGTCCTCCAGAGCAAGCGGGAGAAGGTGATCATCACCGTCCTGGATGAGACGAAGGTCGTGGGCGGTGTGGAAACGAGGATCGTCGAGGAGCGGGAAGAAGAGGACGGCGAGCTGAAGGAGGTCTCGCGGAACTTCTTCGCCCTCTGCAAGGAGCACGGCGACGTGTTCTACTTCGGCGAGGAAGTGGACGACTACGAGAACGGCAAGGTCGTCAAGCACTCCGGCGAGTGGCGGGCGGATCAGCCCGACTCGAAGCCAGGCATCCTCATGCCCGGCACGATTCTCCTCGGCGCCCGGTACTACCAGGAGATCGCGCCGAACGCCATGGACCGCGCGGAGATCATGGACGACAACGTGACGCTCAAGACCCCCGCGGGCACCTTCACCCATTGCCTCCGCGTGGAGGAGACCTCGGGACTCGACCCCGACGAGAGGTGCATCAAGACCTACGCTCCCGGCGTGGGACTCATCCAGGACGAAGACCTGCTCCTGACCGCGTATCGCAAGGGCAGATAGGGACTCGATCCGCGAGCACGAGCCCGCCGCAACGTCAGAAGGAGAACTCCCACGGGTCGATCTCTCCGATCCGGGCCTGGCAGCCGGCTCGCTGCTCTTTGCTCGGCAGCGGTCGGATCGGAATGGTGAGGGACAGTGGCTCCGCGTTGGTCCGTCGGAGGCGCCAGATCTCTCGCGGCGAATCGATGTCCCCGACGGTCAGTTCCGTCCCGACGGTCGAGTAGACGGAGGGCCCCTTCTCCCCGAAGGCGGAGGTGGACGGGATGATCGAGAGGGTGAACACGATGGCAGCCTCCTCGATCCTCTTGAAGTCGAACGACCGCGGCGAGCCGTGATAGAGCACCAGGTCCATCCAGGCCTCCTGCGACCGCCGTCCGGCTTCGAGACGCACCGGCAGCCCGGCGAAACTCGCGGAATGGACGACGAACGTGCCCAGGATCGGGCCCGACGTGAAGCGAAGCGGCTCGTCCAGCTTCAGCTTGTCGGGCAGCTTCAGGCCGCCGACCGCGCCCTCGAATTGCAGTCGCAGGCGGAGGTCGCCCGCGCGGATCGTTGCGTTGGCGATCTTGTCGAGCGAGATGTGGGTGTCGCCGCGATCGGTGGCGAACAGGACGGCGCCCAGGACATCCGTCAGGTCCTGAATCGTGAACAGGCTCGCACTGGCGTAGTCGTAATCATCGTGCAGGAAGCGGAGCCTGGCCGCGACCGGTCCGGCGTCGGACTTCCAGTACGCGACCAGGGGCCGGCGCTGGTTCCACAGGTCGCCGATATTGACACTACCCAGCGTGAAGTCGGGATGCAGATACGTCGTGCCCATGATGTCGTGCTCGCCGCCGGGATTGACGACGAAGGCCTCGCTCTCGATCCGCGGGATTTCGAGGGTCGTGAAGTACGGCTCCAGATCGTTGGGACACTGGATGGGGAGCCGTCGGGCGTCGAGGCTCTCCCACGCTTTGGCCGGCGGCAGGAACTCGATCCTCTCGCTGGTCGCCCGCTCGATGAAGGCCAGCGTGTCGTCCCGCAGGAGCGTCGAGTAGCACCGACTGTGCGGGCCCGCCCACTGCCTGGTCGCAGGGTGGAACCGTCGGGCCACGTGATGCCACGCGAATTCGTGCAGCTCCGCCAGGACCGTCAGCGTCTCGCTGTCGCGGACGTGCTGGCGCATCCGCGTGATCTCCTCGATGGCCACGCAGGTGTAGGTGGGACTGTTGTACTCGGTGAACGAGCCCTTCTCCTTGACGTACTCGTAGAACCGTCGGAATCGCTTGCGACCGTAGTCGGCCAGATCGGGGACGCCCAGCCGCTCGCCCGCGACAAGCGTGACATAGGCGCCCATCAGCGCGATGTTCGTGTACTCGGGCCCGACGTTGCGGCGTTGGATGGAGCGGGCCGCGTGCAGGATCGAGTCCTGGACCTTCTGCTGCAAGTCGGGCGGCAGGCGGGTCATGTGGTCGATGGCGACCTGGAGGAGCTGCACGCCGCAGAAGTCGGCCCAGTTCCAGTCGGGCGGCGACATCCGTCCCAGCGGCTCTTCCAGAAACCACGGCCAGATCCCGTAGGTCCTGCTGTTCGCGTCCTGGTCCTGCAGGCCGATCACGCGATCCAGGATCGCCTCCGCCCGCTGGAGCCGACCCGGGTCCCCGCTGTCGAGCAGGGCCACCGCGTACTGGAGGCTCTCACGGGTCCGATGGACGGTTCCGCCTTCGAGCGTCGTGTGGTAGCCGGGCGAGGAGAACGCCCCTCGGAGCATCCGCTCGGCGGGGTCGTAGCTCTCATCCTCCCGCGCGAGCGCCCGCAGAAACGCCTGCCGACGATCCTCCGCGGAGAACTGGCCTGCGACCAGGCTCGTGCCCGATGCCAGCACGACCATCAGGCACGACCAGGGGATGCGAAGATCACGAATCATCCGGTTGCTCCTTTTGCCTTGCCGACGCAGTCCGTCGGATCACCCATGATACGCCCGCGCCGGGGCAAAGTCCACCGTCCAGGCCGCATCGGGTCGTCCGGCCTTCTCAAGATGCTCAAGAATCTGCGATGGGTCCCAGGTCCGCCTATTGACACGTCCTCCTTGGCGTGGTATCCTTTTCTCTATCAGGGACGATGACTCCAATCACCTCAAGGACGACGATTCAGATCACTGGGGCTGTCGTGGCCAATTGTTGGCCACCAGCTTTGTCGGCGTTTCAGACGTATGCCCCTGATCGTGTGCTCAGGGGCCAGAAAGAGGTGAGGGTATGAAACGGTGTGTGGTGGGTTCTCTGGTTGTTCTGCTGTTCCTCTGGTGCATGGCTGGCTCTGCCGGCGGCGGCACGTTCCTGATCTACGAATCGGGCACCGGGCAGAATGTGGTGGCGGCGGCGATGTCCAGCCTGGGGTACACCTATGACGTCAGAAACGCCGCGAATCCGGTTACCGCCGCGGACCTGGCGTCCCATGAAGCTCTGATCATAGGCTGGGCGTCATATGGCATCGACATGTCCGGTCTCGACCCCGCTGTCCTGGCTGCCGGCATAACCGGCAACAGGCTCATCACGGGGCACGACGCGGATTACCACACCGCGTATGGCGTTGCGGCGGCCGCCACTCTGATGGATCGCTACGTCCAATTCGCTGCTGCAGACGCTGGAACGGGCCTTCTGGCCTTCCCGATCTACGAAGCCGACCCCTTCCCCTACCTGCCGGCGGCATGGGGGATCACCTCGTTTGGCGGCCTGATCAGCGAAACGATAGACCAGATCACGCCTGAAGGCGTCGCCAGCGGTCTGTATGTCGGGCTCACCCCGGCGGATCTGTCGAATTGGGGGAATTCCTTCCACGCGGGTCTGCTCACGTGGGGAGCGGACTTCTACGCCTTCGAAATAGGGAATCCTCCCACCGGGACCTATGTGACGATCGGAACGACGATAACGCCGGTGGATATTGTCATTCCTGCACCAGGCGCGATCCTGCTCGGAACTTTCGGCGCGGGTCTGGTCGGCTGGATGCGGAAACGTAGAACGCTGTAGTCAGTGAATCGGCTGACCTGAGGGGCTGTGGGCAACGACTCGCAGCCCCTTTTCTATTGGGGAAATGGACCAGCCCACTGGTTCCCGCGGATCTTGAGCCTTGTCGTGACGTGCCCCTCTCCCGCCAACGACGACCCAGAGGATGGTGGCATGATCCAGGGAGCGGATTCCCGCTTGGCGCGGGAATGACAAGGCGAGGGAGCCGGCACAATCCCCGACGTAGTGATGGGGCACGTGCCAAGCCCCCCCCTGTCCGTGGCACATGGCACGTGGCATCTTCCATTTTCAGGCTCAAGAACCGAAGGTGCCACATGCCACGTGCCAGACACACAGGGTCGCAGCCGGCACGACGGTCCGGAGGGAGACGCCGCCAGGGAAGAGATTCTTGGCTCATCCGGTTTTCGCGTACTTCGGTGGTTCTTGGGGACCTGTCCCCAAACCCCTGAGATTTGTCGCTTTGAGCCAATAGCATGGTATGGACAAGAGGGCGACGTCCCCTTCAGGCGGAGTCAGCATACCCTGTGCAAGCGAGCACGAAGGGGTCTCACCGAGATTCCCGCCGACGATGCAGAAAGGCCCAAGACATCCGCACGGGCGTGTCCTGCCGGCTTCCCGCCATGCTATTGGCGGAAAGCGGAAAATCTCCCTTGCACGACCGCTTCGGGCGTGCCCGGATCACGAAAGTACGCAAGAACCGGATGAGCCGGATTCTTTGAAATCCCGCCCGATTCCTGGTATAGTGATGAACAGGACAGAGGCACAACGGAGCATGCAGCCGCAAGGGCCTGTCTTCTCGAAGGCAAAGGCTCTTTCACACGACGACCGGACCAGGCATTCCTATCGACTTGGAGGTGGACTATGAACGTCGTACCATGTCATTGCAGGCGCAGCGCGGCAATCTGGTTCCGCGGGGTCGTCCCGGCGGCGCTGGTTCTACTCCTCATCGCCAGCGCCACAGCCCAATACAGCGGCGGGACGGGAGAGCCGAACGATCCGTACCAGATCGCCACGGCCGCCGATCTGATCGCCCTCGGCGAGACGCCCGAAGACTACGATAAGCACTTCATCCTGACCGCGGACATCGACCTGGACCCCAACCTTCCCGGCCGCAAGGTCTTCGACAGGGCCGTCATCGCGCCCGACCCAAGCACGGGCTTGTCGATTATGCGCCAAGGAAAGAGTTTCAGCGGAGTTCTTGATGGCAACGGCCACACGGTTTCACATCTTACGATTGTGGGTGCGGACTGCGTCGGATTGTTCGGCCAATTGGACGGGTGCAGGATCCAGAGTCTGTATCTATCCGATGTTGACGTTACCGGCACGGGTTGGTATGTCGGTGGGTTGGCAGGCTATAATTTAGCCTCGGTCGTCATCCGCTGCTTCAGTACCGGCGTGGTCGGTGGGGACACGAGCGTTGGGGGGCTGGTGGGGTTCAACTCGTCAGGCAGCGTAACATACTGCTATAGCACCGCTGCGGTTACCGAGTCGGTTCACCGTCCGCAGCCGGGACGGCATGACCATGTCCGACCACCCCGTGACCATAGTGAGCTGGTATGGCGCCGCCGCGTTCTGCGACTACTACGGATACCGCCTGCCCACGGAGGCCCAGTGGGAATACGCAGCTCGCGGCGGGTACTACAACCCCTACTACCGCTATCCGTGGGGCAGCGACAGCATCGATTGCAGCCTGGCGAACTGCAAGACCGACGAGGGCTTCTGCAATCCGCTGGGCCTGACGAGCTGGCCCTTCACGGCTCCTGTAGGCTACTACGGTCCGACGGGGACCTACGGCCTGTGCGACATGAGCGGCAATCTCTGGGAGTGGTGTCAGGACTGGTACGACGCAGGCTACTATGCGGTCAGTCCGAAGAGCAACCCCGCCGGGCCCGAGACAGGTACGATGCGCGTCCTCCGCGGCGGCGCCTGGGACGTCCACGGCGACAGTTGCCACGTGGCGGGCCGTTGTGTGGCGGACCCGCTCATTCGTGCCCAAGTCAGCGGGTTTCGGGCGTGCCGTTGAGCCCAGCGTCGCGCCGGGCACCTCTGCGGACCCACCGCCCGCGCCGCTACTCTCAAGAAGGTCAAGATGGCCAACATTCTGCATTTGGCCATCTTGACCTTCTTGACCATCTTGAGCCTTGGCGTAGTGCTCTTGCGAGAGTGACAACACGAGGGATCGGGCTGGATCGGTCGGCGGGAATCCCGGTCAGACCCCTTCGTGCTCGCTTGCCCAGGGTATGCTGACTCCGCCTGGATGGGGCGTCGCCCTCTTGTCCATGCCATGCTATTGGCCCAAAGCGGCAAATCTCAGGGGTTTGGGGACAGGTCCCCAAGAACCACCGAAGTACGCGAAAACCGGATGAGCCCCAGGTCCCCCTCTCTCCGTGACATCTGTCATGTGGCATTCTGGGTTTCTGAGCGAATAACCGAAGGTGCCACATGCCACGTGCCAGACACACAGAAGGACGTGGCACGTGCCAAGCACACCCCTGTCCGTGGCACATGGCACGTGGCATCTTCGGTTTTCAGGCTCAAGAACCCAAGGTGCCACATGCCACGTGCCAGACACACAGGCATGTTGGCATCTGGGGCATTGTCGGTATAATGGCACTATCTTGCTACGGTGGGGTGTTCGGATGGCGGAATCGCCCAGGTTGATGGACATTCTGACGACGGAGAAGTTCGAGCGGATCGAGCGGGCGTTCCGCAAGCGGTTCGGACTCGCTCTGGAGACGACCACGCCGGACGGCATGGCGGTGGGCCGACTGTGCAGCGCCAACTGCCGGACGGGGTTTTGCAGGCTCGTGCAGGCGGTCCCCGAGGGACGCAGGCGGTGCATCGCGGAACGCAGCCGGGCGGTCGAGATCGCCGCCCAGACCGGGCAATCCTTCATTACGATCTGCCACGCCGGGATCGTGCTGGTCTGCGTGCCGGTCGTGGATCGCGACCTCGTACACGGCGGGCTGTTCTTCGGCAGGTGCCTCTCGGAGCCGGCGACGACCCTCCTGGTGGAAGACGTGATCGGGCGGCTGCGCGGCATCCCCATCAAGGACAGGGAGCTGGCGAAGGCCCTGGGCGAGCTGGCGGTCGTGCGGGGCCGGCAGATCCACGACGCGGCGGAGTTCCTCTTCGACCTGCTCTACGAGGTGAGCGGCTTCGACGCCGAGGTCATCCGCTGGCGAAGGCAGCGATCCCGCCAGCAATCGGAGCTGGGCGAGTTCATCCAGGAGCGAAAGAAGCTCGGCGCCCAGTGGCAATACCCGCTCGAGAGCGAACGCGCCCTGCTGCGAAAGGTCAAGATCGGCGACCGCACCGGCGCCAAGGAGATCCTCAACTCGATCCTCGGGACGATCCTGTTCAAGGATATCGGCGACCTGGGCATTCTGAAGGTCCGCCTGCTGGAGCTGCTGAGCGTGCTGAGCCGCTCGGCGGCCGAGGGCGGCGTGGACGTCCACACCATCCTCGAAAAGAACCTCGCCTACGCCAACAAGGTGATGCAGATCGGCACGCAGGAGGACCTGTGCGCCTGGATCAGCACGGCGCTGAACGAGTTCATCGAGCTGGTGTACTCCTCGCAGGACGCCAGAAAGGTGACGCAGATCCGACCGGCGATCGCCTACCTCGACGCCCACTACGACCGCCCGGTCACGCTCGCGGAGATCGCGCGGGCCTCCCACCTGAGCGTGTCGCGACTGGCCCACCTGTTCAAGGAGCAGATGGGGATGACGCCGATCGACTACGTAACGACCGTGCGGATCGAGCAGGCCAAGGACCTGCTGCTGGGCACGGATCAGAGCTGCACGGAGGTCGGCTTCCAGGTGGGCTACAACCAGGCGAGCTACTTCACGCGGACGTTCAAGTCGCTGGTCGGCATGACGCCGCGACAGTTCCGCCTGCGAAACCAGCGGGCGCCGCAGGACGAAGGCCCAGGCGGATAACCGCTGGTCCGGCCATCCCCCTGGAACCTCGCAGGGGGAGTCGTCAGGCTCCCGTCGAGCTCGGGTCGTCGTGCTTGGGCAGGGTGAAGAAGAACGTGCTGCCCTGGCCCGGCTGCGATTCGATCCCGACGCGTCCGCCGTGCATCTGCACGATCTTCTTGACGACCGCCAGGCCGATCCCGGTGCTGTCGCCGTGGGAGGACCCGAGCGTCTGGAACATCTGGAAGAGCTTGTCGAAGTGCCGCGGATCGATGCCCATGCCGTTGTCGGCGACGGTGAATTTCCAGCAGTCGCCTTCCTCCCTCGCAGCGACTCGGATGTCGCCTTGCGGCTTGTCCATGTACTTGACCGCGTTGCTGATGAGGTTCTGGAACACCTGGGTGAGCCCGACCCGTTCGCAGAACACCACCGGCAGGCTGCCTTCAACGCGGACCTGCATGTGCGCCGGCGGCGCGATCTGCTCGATGGCTTCCGCGACCACCTGGTTCGCGTCGACGCGCTCGACGAGCCGGTCGCCGTGACCGACCTCGGCGTAGCGGAGAATCCCGTCGATCAGCCGGACCATCCGATCCACTCGCTCTCGCATCAGGCCGAGGTTCTGACGGCCCTGGTCGTCGATCTTGTCCGCGTAGTCCAGGGCGATCCATTCGGCCAGCGTGGCGATCCCGCGCAGCGGCGCCTTGAGGTCGTGGGCCGCGACGTGGGCGAACGCGCGAAGCTCCTCGTTCGAGCGTTCCAGGTCCTGAATCGTGTCTTGCAGGTCCCGATTGAGGCCCTCGAGCAGGATCTCGGCCCGCTTGCGCTCCGTGACATCGCGGAGCAGGATGACCAGGCCGCGAACGCCCCCCTTCTTGTGAACCACGGACGCGCTGCACTCGACGAAGAGCAGTTCGCCTCGTTTGTTGGTGATCGACAGGTTCAGGGGTTCCTGCGTGCCCAGGAGCACCTGCTGGAAATGGGTCATGAACCGCGGGACATCGCCCGCATCCAGCAGGCCCAGCTCGATGAAGTGCTTGCCGACCGTCTCGGCTCGGGCCTGCTGGAGGATCTCCAGCGCCTTCTTGTTGACGTCGAGCACGCGTCCGACGTCGTCGAGGTAGACGATGCCCTCGTGCGCCTCCTCGAAGATGACCTTGAACTTCTCCTCGCTCTCCCTGAGGATCTCCTCCGCCTTCTTGCGGTCGGAGACGTCCCGTGCGATCCCGAGAACGACGTGTCGCCCTTCGATCTGGACTGGGTAGGTCCGAATCTCCGCATGGACCTGGGCGCCGTCCAGGCGGTGCAGGCGGAATTCGACGGGACCCACCGGGTGCCCGAGGGCGTTCTTGGCCAGGTACCCCGCCGCCCGCGGCAGTTGCTTCCTCGACAGGAGATCCAGCTTCAGGAAGCTCTTGCCGATCAGTTCCTCCCGCCGACAGCCGATGAGTTCCTCGGCCGCCTTGTTGCCGTCGAGGAAGGTGCCCATCAGATCGTTGAGATAGTAGGCGTCCGGCGCATACTCGAAGAGGACCCGCAGCCGCTCCTGCGAGCTGGCCAGTTGCTCCCGGGTCCGCGCCAGTTCCGTGACGTCCCGACCGCTGACCAGAACGTGGACCGTTCGGCCCTGGTCGTCGCGGACCGGTGCAAAGTTCGCGAGCAGGTCGAGAGCGCCGCCGGCCTTCGTGCCGACGCGGAACGCCACGTTCTCGGCGAGATGTCCCGCCACGGCCCGGCGCACCGCAGCGTCATAGGACAGACGCGATTCCTTGCAGACCAGGGCCGCCGCGCTCGAACCGAGGACCTCCCGGACGGAGTGCCCTGTGTGCTGCTGCCAGGACGGGTTCGCGAAAACGATCCTGCCGTCGAGATCCGCGACGAGCACCAGGTCCATCGTCGCCTGGAACAGTTCGTACGACGGGGTCCGGCCCGCCTGGAGTTCCCGTGGCAGCGTATCGGATTCCTCGCAGGACGCGAGCATCTGACGGTCCCGACAATCCGTATTCCCCTGTGCCTGTTTGTCACCCATATGTGCCCATTCCTTCAATTGAGGGAACGTCCATCGTCATTGTGCGTGTCGTCCGTTCCACAGCCGGCCAGACAGACCGCCGGCAGGGTTGTGGAATTCGGCGCGACGTCCCGGCGATTCCGCACGAACGTGAACAGGAACGTGCTGCCCTCGCCGACCTTCGATTCGACCCAGATCCGTCCGCCGTACATCTCGACGATCTTCTTGACCAGCGCCAGACCGACGCCGGTGCTCTCGAACTCGTCGCGCGGCGCCAGCGTCTGGAAGAGCTTGAAGATGCGATCGAAGTGCTTGTCTTCGATCCCCGGCCCGTTGTCCGCGACGCTGAACCGCCAGAACCGACCGTCCTCGACGCACCCGACGCGGATCTCGCCGACCGGCTTGTCCATGAACTTCACCGCGTTGCTCAGCAGGTTCTGGAAGACCTGGGAGATGCGCGTTTTCTCGCCCTCGACGACAGGGAGGTCGGACTCGACGGTGATGTGGATGTGCTCGGGCGCCGCGAGGCCGTCGATGACGCTCGGCAGCAACTGGTTCAGGTCCACCGCCTGTGTTTCTTCTTTGACGCGTCCCACGCGTGAGTACTGCAGGATGCCGTCGATCAGGTCGTGCATCCGTCCGACGCGGCTCTGGAGCAGATCGAGCTGCTCCTTCCCCTCGGCGCCGAGCTTGTCTGCATAGTCGGCGCACAGCCATTCCGCAATCAGCTTGATCCCGCGCAGCGGCGCCTTGAGGTCGTGCGAGACCACGTAAGCGAAGTGCGTCAGCTCCTCGTTGATCCCGGCCACCTGCTGCAGGAGCGACTGCTGCTTGTGCTGAGCGGCACGCGTGTCCGTGATATCGCTGGCCACCAGCAGGAGCTTGTCGCAATGGCCGTCATCGTCGATCAAGGGCACCCGGGTCGTGGCGAACCAGTGCACGGCGCCGTCGGGCCAGGCAACCGGGTCCTCTGCAATGACGCGGGTCTTCTTGGCGGCCATGACCTCCTGATCGATGCGACGCCAACGCTCGACCTGCTCCCGATCGCCAAAGAGGGGCGTTTCGCATTTGCCCTCCAGATCCTGCACGTTGGCGCCACAGGTCGTCGCCAGAGCGGCATTCACCACCATCAGACGGCCGTCCTGCGACCTCACGCAGACGAACTCCGGGAGAGAATCGATCACCAGACGCAGGAAGCTCCGCTCCTTCTCGACTGTGGCCTCGATGCTGCGCCGGCGCCGCGCGTCCGCGCAGATGAGAAAGGCGATTCCCGCGAGGAAGACTATGCACAGAGCCAGTGCCACGAGCATGTGACGCCAGACCTGCGCGCGGGCGGCGAGATAGGACGCGCTGACCGGCACCGCGGCCAGATCGATGGACAGTTCGCCCACGGCGCGGCCGAAACCCGCTACGGGGCCATACTGTCGTATCAGCGAGTCGGGCGCATCTTCCGGCCGGCCGTGACACTGGAGACACGCAGCTTCGAATCGCCGCGGAATCGCGGACACGAAGTACTGCTGTCCCGACTCGAGAAGGTCCATCACGCCGGACCATGTCTCAGCCTCCGGATGCTCCTCGAAGTACCGGATCAGCGACGCCTCCGAGGGCGACGCCAGGTTGGCCGGGTTGCGCGGGTTGGTCGACGGGAAACGCACGATCACGTCGGGGAAGCTCTCGCGAGTCTTGTCGAAGACGCTGCGGGCCACGAACGAGGTCGACATGGCCTGCGGGATGAACTCGCCCTGCGCGACCCGTTTCTCCATCTCCGGTCGGATGTGCCGGCCCACATAGTCCCTCAGAGCCTTCTCCAATTCGACGGCCAGCTTCGCCTGCTGTTCGGCCGTGGCGTCGATGTGACGGTATGTCCAGTGACGGGTCTGGAGGAGGACCACGCCGAGGAACGCGACGCCCAGCACTCCCATGCCCACCAGGAGGCCGGCGCCGACGTACCGGCCGGGCTGGGGAGTCCCTCGCCCCCAGGCCGGCGGATCCGCCGATTCGATGCTGCCCGACCGACGGTTCCGTATCCACGAGGTCGCGACCGCAATGCCGGCCAGTAGAACCGCCAGTGCGACCAGGGAGACGAGCAGGGATTCCCGCCGAGCCGTGCCCAGGGTGGCGCCCCAGTCTTCTGCAGGAACGTCGATCCCGACTGCCATCAGGATCTCTCCTTTGTCCGGGTCGAACACGGGGGCCAGAGAGCAGACGAAGGTGCCGTACTCGTCCGTGATCGGGCCGAACGTCGCGGGCTTGCCCGTAGCGAAGACCTCCAGATCCTCCGGCGACGACTCCTCGTAGACCGTCCCCGGCGGGCTGGCCATCGGATCGTCCTCGGGATAGCTCTCGGGCCCAAAGATCAGTTGGCCGTCCCGCAGGGCCATGGTGTAGATCCCCCGGTTGGAGACGTACCCGCCCAGTCCGGTCATCTGCCTGCGGATGAATTCGAAAGCCGGCGTGCCCTTATCGGCCTCGGTGAAGGAGAGTTCGCGGACCATCTGGGGCTTGAGCGTCCGCGCGACGTACGTCGCCTGCTCCAGCAGGTGATGCCGCATCCGCGCGTCGATCCGGCCCGCTCGCCACTCGCCGATGCCCCATCCGGCGGACGGCGCCGCGACCAACAGCAGACACAGCAACTTGGTCATGCGACCTGTCATTGGCGGGCCCTTCTCATGAGATGAATCCGGTTGTACACAATGTGCTCCATGAGACTCCTCAGTTGCGCACCTCGGGAGTCCGCAATTGCCTCATTCGGTCTGCCGGGTTCTGCACAGGCAGCGTGAAGTAGAACGTGCTGCCCTCGCCGACCTTCGATTCGACCCAGACCCGCCCGCCGTACATCTCGACGATCTTCTTGACCAGCGCCAGGCCGACGCCGCTGCTCTCGAACTCATCCCGCGGCGTCAGCGTCTGGAAGAGCCGGAAGATCTGGTCGAAGTACTTCTCTTCGATCCCCGGCCCGTTGTCCGATACGCTGAACCGCCAGAAGTCGCCGTCTCGGACGCACGCGACCCGGACGTCGCCCGCCGGCTTGTCCATGAACTTCACCGCGTTGGTCAGCAGGTTCTGGAACACCTGCATGATGCGAGTCCTCTCACACTCGACGACAGGCAGGTCCGGCGCGACAGTGATCCGGACGTGCTCGGGCGGCACGATGCCGTCGATGATGCCGGGAATCAACTGGTTCAGGTCCACAGGCCGGATCTCCTCCTTGATTCGTCCCACGCGAGAGTACTGCAGGACGCCCTCGATCAGGTCGTGCATCCGAGCGACGCGACTCTGGAGCAGATCGAGCTGTTCCTTGGCGTCGTCGCCCAGCTTGTCCGCGTAGTCGACGCACAGCCATTCGGTGATGAGCTTGATCCCGCGAAGCGGCGCCTTCAGATCGTGCGAGACCACGTAGGCGAAATGGGTCAGCTCCTCGTTGATCTCGGCCACCTTCTGCAGCAGCGCCGCCTGCTTCTGCTCGGCCCTGTGCTTGTCCGTGATGTCGCGGAAGCTCCACACGCGCCCGACGATCTCGTCGCCCATGCGCTGGGGTTTGGAGTAGTATTCGACCATGCGGCCGTCTTTGAACTCGATGATCTCATGGCGGTCCTGCTCGCGGTGTGCGTACAGATCACGGACCTGGGCGAGGAACGCATCGGGGTCCATCAAGAGAGGGGTTGCCGTCGCCAGCGCGAGGTTGTCGTCTCGCGTATCGAGAACGCTGTCGGACATGACCCTAACCCTGCTCCTTTCTCATCAGTTCAGGCTCACGCACATGGGACTGAGTGGATCCGGTTCCATCACGACCTTGTGTTTGGGCAGCGTGAAGAAGAACGTGGTCCCTTGTCCCACGTTCGATTCGACCCAGACACTCCCGCCGCACAGCCCCACGATCTTCTTGACGATGGCCAGCCCGATGCCGGTGCTCTCCCGCTCGTCGCGAGGAGCCAGCGTCTGGAAGATCTGGAAGATCTTCTCGAAGTACTTCGCCTCAATCCCCGGCCCATTGTCGGATACGGAGAACCTCCAGAATCCCAGTTGCTCCGAGCAGCCGATCACGATGCGCCCCTCGGGCTTGTCCATGTACTTGACCGCGTTGTCGATCAGATTGCGGAAGACCTGTCCCACACGGACCTTCTCGCAGACGACGACGGGCAACGGGCCCTCGACCACGACCTCGATATGCTTCGGCGTGTTGAGCAGCGCGATCGTCTCGGGGAGGAACTGGTTCAGGTCCACCGGATCCTGGCGGCTGGCCACCCGACCGATCTCCGAGTAGTGCAGGATCCCGTCGATCAGCTCGGAGAGCCGGGAGACGCGCCCCTTGAGCAGGCGCAACTGCTGGCGACCCTGCTCGTCGAAGCGGTCCGCGTAGTCCGAGGCGATCCAGTCGGTGAGCGTCCCGATCCCTCGCAGTGGCGCCTTGAGGTCGTGGGCGGCGACGTAGGCGAAATCCTGCAGTTCCTTGTTCGAGCGGCGCAGATCCCGCACGGTCTCGGCCAGATGCTCGTTGGCCTTCGCCAGGGCCCGTTCGAGCTTGCGCCGTTCGTTCGACTCCACCTGCAGCGCGATCATGTCCGCGACCGACGCGGCGAAATCCTGTTCCTCCAGCGACCACTCACGCATCGCGCCGATGTGCTCATAGCACATCACGCCAAGCAGTTTCCCGTGCAGACGGATGGGGACGTCCATCATGGACGTGATTCCCAGCGGCTTGAAGTAGTGCTCGGTGAAGGCCCGGGTGCGCAGGTCTTCTCTCGCGTCGTTGACCGCGAGAATGCGACTGTTCTCGATCGCGTCGAAATACGCCGGGTAGTCGGCCACTCGCAGACGCAGGCCGGCGCCCCGGTCCTTGCCACTGAGACGGTGCGACTGCTCGCACACCAGTTCGGAGGACTGCTCATGGAAGAACCAGATGCTGACCTGCTCGACGGCGAGCGTCTTGGCCGCCTCCTCGGTGGCCATCTTCATCGTCGCCTGGAGGTCGCCCTTGATCTCCTTGGTGAACCGCAGCAGCGTTCTCTGGTGGTTGACGAGGGTCTCGGTCCGTTGTACGAGGACCTGCTCGGCCTGCCTGCGAAAGGCGATTTCGCGAACCAGGTTCCTGTTGGCCGTGGTCAATTCGGCGGTCCGCTCCTGGACGCGGGCCTCCAGGCGTTCGTTGGCATCCACCAGGGCGGCGTCCCGCTGCTCGATCTGTTGGAGCATCTCGTTGAAAGCGTCGATCAGCAGGCCGACTTCGTCCCTGCCGTGATGCCGGGCCCGCACGGAGTACTGCCGTTTGTCCGAGACCAGGCGTGCCACATCGGCCAGGTGGAGAATGGGATGCGAGATGATCCTCTGGAGCCTGGAGGAGACGATGTACGCAGCTACGGAGGACAGGAGCAGGACACACAGAATCACCGTGGCGCCGCGGCGGATCCTGCCGTACATGAAATCGAGGCTCTGACAAAGGCAAACCGTCCCGATCCGTTCTTCGTCGAGCAGCACCGGCTGCGTCAGCGTGAGCAGACCCCCGCCGAAGACGGGATGGTCCTTCAGATCTCCGGGGAGGGGAACCGCCGCTTCGCTTCCCTCGCGCACGTACGTGGCGAGCAGTTCCCCGTCGGCGGCGTAGACACAGGCGACCACGATGGAGGGGAGCGGTTCGACCGTCCGGAGGATCTCGCCCGCGTCGGCGGCGTCGCGGAAGGTGACCGCCGCTCGGCAGTTGTCGGCCAGGATGTTCGCGTGCGTCGTCAGGTCCCGGACCACGCCGTGGTGAAGGACCGTCCATTCCCAGGCGGCAAACACCCCGCCCGTCAACACGAGCGCAGCGACACACGTCAGCGTGACAATCGCGATCAGCTTGGACTTGAGCGACAAGTCATGCGCGAATGACCAGATCCTGCGTCGGATGTCACGGACGTGCAGTCTCATCTGGGTGTTCCCCCGCTTTCGCCAACTCCAGTTGATCGTGCTCGATCGTTCGAACCGCCAGTCGCAGCAGGCTGGATCGAATCGTCAGCCTGGCGCGGACGGCCGCCGCCAGGTTGATTTCGAATCGGACCTTCCTGTCCTCGATCAACAGGTTGATCACACCCCCGCTCTCCAGGAACGAGGGGACATCCCCGACCGTGAGAACCCCGCTGGCCCGCAGCGGGGTCAAGATCCGCGACAGGAACGCCTTCTCGGACGGGCACAGAACGAGTACGTGACAGGCGCGGATCGCATCGAAATCGGGGTGTTGCTTCGGGAACGTCTTGTCCTCGCCGGCCAACGCCTCGAAGCCCCGGAACCAGCGAACGATAATCAGCCGGTTGCCAATCTGTTTGCCCTGGAGTTCCTCGAAGGCCACTCGGGAGGGCGGCACCCCGAGGATGCCGACCACGAGCGAGTCGTTCGGGTCGATCTCGTCTTTCTTCTTCTCCTGCTTCGGCGTGAATCGGCCGCCATCGACGAACTTGAGGAAGTTGTACACGAAGGCGGCTTTGATCCGGTACTCCCGGTCGACCGCCTCGTCCGCGCGCAGACAGGTTGCGCGCGACACGACCATCACGGCCGCCGCAAGAACCCAAAGCAGACGTTGCGGTTTGGCACTCATCATTACGTTATGAACACGGGATCAACCCACAATCATCCATCTCTGCCAACTCCCCTGAAACCGGTGCATCGGAAACCGCTGACTCGATCTCCACTTCCATCAACTGCTTGACTGACATCTCGAAGAAGTCGTCCTGGGGCGTCCCTTGGGATGCTCCGGCCTGCACCTGGGCGGTACTGGTACGATCCCGGCCCGAGCGCCGCAGGCAAGACCCCCTGAAGAAGAACAACCTTGGCGTTCACCATGCATCCCCATCCCGACTCCACCCCGCCGCATTCGGTTGTCCAGCTCCCCCGTCGGTGCGAAGACACGCGGACCGTCGTCCCACCGTGAGCCGCCGCTCTTCAGACGGCCCGCCCACACCTACCGGCCGGACCCATAACGAACTTCGGAGTCTTCTATCGTCCAATTTCACCCCCGAGTCGAGCCGCCGAGCAGACAAACCGGGTCGAGGGGCATTTCGCAGAACATCCCCGATCCAGAGTCCAAAGTCGGCAACGTTTATCAGACGCAACGGGCGGTCAGAACCGATAGGTCAATCCGACCTGGAACGTCCGCCCGTCCTGCACGATCGTGTCCTGCACATGCTCACCAAAGCCGGGGAAGGCGTACTCCACGTCGAAGAGGTTGTACACGCTGGCCGCGATCTCCAGCCGCTTCGAGAGGCTCACGTACGTCAGCGTGAGATTCGTCAGAGCGAAGTCGTCGGCGTAGCCGCCCGTCAGCGTCTTGGCCTTGCTATCGTAGAGGACCTCCAGGCCCGCGAAGAGCCGCTCGGGCACCACGGGCATCAGCAGATGCAGCTTCACCAGATGCTTGGGGGAATCCACCAGGGTCTCGTCGGTGTCTTTGTCTTTGGCCTGGACGTGGGAATAGCTCACGCGCGATTGCAGGCCGCAGTCCCACTTGCCGATCAGAGCCAGTTCGGCGCCTCCGGCCTCGACCTCACCAAGATTCCGGAACACCAGCAGCTCATCGGCCGGGTCCAGGTATTGATCGATCAGATCTTCCATGACGTAGTAGAAGCCGCTGACGCTTGCCCGGACGTTGCGGTTGAGCTGCCGTTCCAGGACCGCCTCATACGTGTCGATCTTCTCAGGGTTCAGGTCGAGCGTGGCCTTCTGCGTATAACCCCCATCGTGATAGTACAGTTCATAGGCGTTCGGCGCGCGGAATGCCTTGCCGTAGAGGAGCTTCAACGTCGTGTTTTCAACCGGGTTGTAGATCAGCGCCAAACGCGGGTTCGTGGCGCCGCCGAAGGTGCTGTACTCGTCATAGCGGATGCCGCCGATCAGTTTCAGGCTCGCCAGCAGCTTGAATTCGTCCTGGAGGTACAGGCCCCAGTTGTTGCTGTGCCTGCTGTCGTCCAGGTAGGTTTCCTCGATGTCCCAGCAGGCCTGATCCTGGCGGACGTTGTAGCGGACCTCCGTGCCGGCAGTGATCATGTGCCCTTCGACCGGGTTGCCGATCCATTGCAGTTCGCCCTCCCACCAGCGGCCTTTCCAGTAGTCCTTGTTCATAACGATGTACGGCTCTTCCCCCTCCTCGGCCCAGTCGTAGACGTATCGCCCGTCGTAGTCGGAGTGGCCATAGGCCGCACGGGCAGATATCGACTGCTGTTCTGACAAAGCGTGGCTCCAGGTCAGGCCCGCCACGGTAGAACAGTCCCAAGTCCTTGTTCTGGGATCGCCGAAGACCGTCCCCCAGGCTGCCGTGGGAATGCCCTTCTCGCGAGAAGTGTGAGCCAGCAGGAACGAGAGGTCGCCCCAGGAGAGACGGGCAACCAGGTTGTCGAATTGATCGTCGTCGTTATCCACACGACCGTTGAACGTCTCCGGACTATCGAACTCCCGGTAGTACAACGTGGAGCCGTCGCTGTTGTAGGTGCTCGCCGACAGCAACACATCCAGGTCCTTCTCGAAACGGGCGCCGTACGTGATCCTCGCCTTCTGCGTATCGAAGCTGCCGGTCCAGCCGGAGAGTTCCAAACCCTCGACATCCCCTCCCTGTTTCGTGATGACGTTCACAACAGCCAGCACGGCATTGCTGCCGTAGAGTGCCGAGCCGGGACCTCGAATGACCTCGACCTTCTCGATCAGATCTACATCCACCGGCAACTCGGTGCCGAAAGTCGGAGCGTCGCCGATATTGTTGTTCACTTTGTGACCATCGATCAACAGGAGGATGCGCGTGTCGTAGTCGCCCGGCCGGCGGAATCCTCGCGTTCCCACGAAGTTGTAGTTTCGATCATAGTTGATGTAGAAGCCGGGGGCGCCTCGCAGGATCTCGGCCAGAGTGCGATATCCGTAGCGACGGATCTCCTCGGCGGTGATGATCGTGACCGACGCAGGCGCCTCAGCCAGCGTTTCGACGCGTTTCGACGCGCCGTACACGGTGTCGACACGCACGTCCATCAGCTCTTCGATGGACATGTCGTAGAGGTCCGCGTCCGTCGCCGCGGCATTCGAGTCCGCGGGCACGGAGCCCTCCCACTGTCCCCACGACAACCCGCTCGGCCAGAGCAACAAGACCACCAACGACAGGATCTTCCTGGCAGACACGACAACTCCTTACGTGCTTCACGGAATTCGGCCACGCCGCAGAGTCTTCTGCGGACACACATCCTTTCGTCCGGCGTCCCACCCATATGAAGTTCTGCCTGAAAAGAATGGAATTGCAGGCCGTTATGCAAGAAACGATACAACCCAAGGTCCGAGATTGACGAGGATTATCGGGTGTTCCGAGGAATCAGAACCGGCAGGCCCAGTCGAGTCAAGAGGATCGCCGAATCCATCGTCGCCGCATGGATTCCTTGTCCGACTGGAGGTGCTTTGAGCTTGACAGTTTGCCCATCCTCATCATACTATCGGCCTTATCGTGGGCGGGCCCCCGGCAGGCAGGTTGCATTGTCGCAAGGTGGCTGCCGTGCAATCATAAGTACCTGTTGCGACAAGGGAATACGCGACCACGCGACGGAAGGAACGTGTCAAGTTTCGATCTATGTCAAGGGGCATCGCCATCCTGGGTTCCACCGGCTCGATCGGGCGAAACGCATTGCGCGTGATCGATGCCTTGGGACCGGAATACCGAATTATAGGACTGAGCGCTCACCGCAGTGTGGAGCTTCTGGCGCAGCAGGTCCGCGAATACCGTCCGCGATACGTTGCGGTAACGAACCGGGAGTACGCCGACCGGTTCCGCACGCTCCTGGCCGGCCAGAATCTGGAGATCCTCTGCGGACCCAACAGCCTCACCGAGCTCGTCCAGTGCGAGGGGGTCGATACCGTGCTCACCGCGGTGGTGGGCGCCGCCGGGCTGCCTTCGGCGCTGGCAGCTGCGAGGGCCGGGAAGCGACTGGCGATTGCGAACAAAGAGCCGCTCGTCGTCGCAGGAGAGCTGCTGACCCGCACCGCGAAAGAGCACGGCAGCACGCTGCTGCCGGTGGACAGCGAGCATTCGGCGGTCTTTCAGGCCATGCAGTCGGGTTCCTCGCACGAGGTCCATCGCATCCTGCTGACCGGTTCCGGCGGCCCCTTCCGCGGGGCGAACCTCCACGACCTGGAAGGCGTAACACCGCAGCAGGCCCTCTCGCATCCGACCTGGAGCATGGGACCGAAGATCACCATCGACTCGGCCACCCTGATGAACAAGGCCCTGGAGGTGATCGAAGCCCGATGGCTGTTCGACGTGCCGGTGGACCGGATCGACGTGCTGATCCACCCGGAGTCGATCGTGCATTCGCTCGTGGAGTTCGTGGACGGTTCGGTCATCGCCCAGCTAGGCCAGCCGGACATGTGTCTGCCGATACAGTACGCGTTGACCTATCCGCAGCGCGTTCCCGGCGTCTCGAATCGCCTGCGACTGGAGGATATCGGGAAGCTTCGCTTCGAGAAGCCCGATCTCCGCACGTTCCGGGCGCTGCCGCTGGCGTATGACGTGGCCCGGGCGGGCGGCACCGCCGCAGCGGTCTTCAACGCCGCCAATGAAACCGCGGTCGAGGAGTTCCTGGCCGGAAGAATCCGATTCCTGCAGATCCTCGAACTGATCGAGCACTGCCTGGAACGCCATAGTGTCCGCCAGACGACGTCGCTGGAGGGGTTGCTGGAAGCCGACGCCTGGGCCAGGAGAGAAGTCAAGGGCAGGTTGCTCGTCGGCCGATGAACCGGTGTGGACGGCGTGAGCCGTTCGTCAATCGCAAGGGGTGGATCGTCACTTATCGGAGTACCTGGATGTCGCAAACGACGAAATCATGGACGAAGTGGGCCGGTGCGGCCTTTTGGGTCGCAGTTCTCGCGGGCGTTGTCTACACGATCGTCCTCAACATAGCGGTGGTCGGCAACGTCCTGGTGGTTCTGCTGGGCTTCGGCGCGGTCGTGCTCGTCCACGAGTTCGGCCATTTTATCACCGCCAAGCTGGGCGGGATCAAGGTCGAGGCCTTCTCCATCTGCATGCCTCCCACCGTGCTGGGGATTCGCAAGACGCGCGGCGGATTCAAGTTCCGTATTCTGCCCGGCTTCTTGCGACAGGAGGAAGAGGAACCCGCCGAAGAGAAGGATGAAGCGACGGAGTACCGCATCGGCCTGTTCCCGTTCGGCGGCTACGTCAAGCTCCTCGGCCAGGAGGACACCGGACCCGTCAAGCAGGTCGACGACCCCCGGTCGTTCAATAGGAAGTCGGTGCCGATCCGTGCGGCGGTCCTCGCCGCCGGGGTGACTCTGAACGTGATCAGCGCCGCGATCATCTTCATGGTCGTCTTCCTGGTCGGGATCAAGCTGCCGCCGCCGGTGGTGGGCGGCGTCATCCCGGGATCGCCGGCCGCTGAGGCGGGCCTGGTCCCCGGCGACGAGTTCATCGAGATCGACGGCAAGAGGCTGGCCCTGGATTTCAGCGATATCGGGATCGCCGCGGCGCTGTCCAGCGCCAACGAGAAAGTCCCGGTCACCATCCGCCGGGCGGACAACTCTGAGTTCGAGACGACGCTGGTCGCCAGGGGTCTCGGGCGGTCCTTCCGCGAATTCGGAATCTTCGATCCCCTGAGCCTGACCATTTCGCAGGTCTCCGAGCCGACTGTGCTTCGCGAGCGAACCGGCCTGCTGCCCGGAGACCGCGTCGTGTCGGTCAACGGGGTCAAGGTCGAGCACTACTGGCAGTTCGATGAGGTTGTCGCGGCAACCCTGACGCCGACGGTCCAGCTCGCAGTCGAGCGCAAGACGGGCGGGAACGTCGAAACCGTGGAGATCCGTCTGCCGCTGGATTGGGCCGCAGCCGACAGCAACGTGGGCGTGCCCTCCGAGACGAACCTGGGCAACGTGTATTCCCTCGTCCCCCGTCTGCGAGTCATGGGCATCAGCGAGGAGGGGGCCCACTCGGCCAAGGACGGCGAGAACGAGGATACGAAGCATCTGAAGCCGGGCGACATCATCGTCGCCATCGGCGACGTCGAGTATCCCACGTACAGGGAGCTGCGCGAGGTCACCACGGATCATGAGGGCAAATCGTTGTCGCTCAAGGTGCTCCGCGCGGATGCCAACGGCGTCGAGCAGCCTCTCACCGTGACGGTCAAACCGCGCAAGCCGCCGGGGGAGGACCGAGTCATCATCGGCTTTGTCCCGGTGCTGGACGCTCAGCACGCGGTCGTGGCCAAGGCCCTCCCTACCGAGGGCAACCCGGCGGGACTGGACATTCCGCGGGGAGCGAAGATCGTCAGCGTCAACGGCAAGCCCGTCGCCAGCTTCCATGACATCGTCGCCCAGGTCGAGCAGTGGCAAGGGCAACCTGTGACCCTGCAATACCAGCTCGACGGAGCGGTGGAGGGAGGAGTGACCCTGCCGACGGAAGAAGGCAAACTGACTGCCTCGGTGAGAGCCCAGTTGGCCGAGACGGTGCCCTTCGAGCGGCTGGAACGCCTCTACCGGGCAGAGAATCCAATCGACGCGGTCGCGATGGGCTATCGCAGGACCCTGGGATTCGTCGCCCAAACCTACGTCACGCTCGCCCGCCTGCTCAAGGGCTTGATCGGCCCGGACAATCTCATGGGCCCGCTGGGCATCATTACGTTGAGCTATCGCATCGTCGCCCAGCAGCCGCTCGTACACTACGCCTACTTCCTCGGACTGATCAGCGCGACCATCGCGGTGGTCAACTTCCTGCCGTTGCCCCCCTTCGACGGCGGACTGATCGTCCTGATGCTGATCGAGAAGATTAAAGGCTCCGCCCTGACGGAACGGACCCAGGGCATCGTCGCCTACACAGGCTGGGTCCTCGTCCTGGTTCTATTGGTGTATGTCACATTCAATGACATCCTCCGCAGTTTTTTCAGTAGCTAAGCAGGGGCAACTGCCGATACAACTCATAAGGCACGGAGTGTGCAGAAAGCAGAGATCCTATGGGACCTGACGGGATCGGCGCTTTCGCGAGTGTGATGGGATCGCGTGCCGCAACCGGAGAAAGGATTTGAAGGTTTTCGCATGTTGGTGGACAAGCACACCGGCGAGACGCTCTCGCGCATCGACAAGCCGGTCTATGAGATCATCGAGCCCGCGGCGCAGAAGGCGCTGAGCAACGAACAATATCATCGCGGCCTGTTGAACGCACTGGAGGAGACCGACGCCGACGTGTACCGGCTGGTCACCCAGGAATATGACCGCCAGCAGATGACGCTCCAGCTCATCGCGGCGGAGAACCAGTGTTCCCGCGCCGTCCTGGCGGCTCTGGGCTCGGTCGTTCAGAACAAGACGACCGAAGGATTCGCGGGCGCCCGCTTCCATGGCGGGTGCGAGGTGGTCGATTCCCTTGAAACGCTGGCCATCAGCCGGGCCAAGGAGGCATTCAAAGCCCGGTACGCCAACGTCCAACCCCACTCCGGCACCAGCGCCAACCAGATCGTCTTCATGGCCATCCTCGAAAAGGGGGACCGCATCCTGAGCCTGGCGATGGACCAGGGCGGGCACGTCTCCCACGGAGCCCCGGTCGCCCTGGCGGGCAGAATCTTCGAGGTCGAGCACTACCGCGTCCGCGCGGACACGTTCCTGCTCGACTACGACGCGATCCGCGAGCAGGCGCTGCGAGTCCGGCCGAAGCTGATCATCTGCGGAACCACCGCGTACTCTCGAATCATCGACTTCGCCCGGTTCCGCCAGATCGCGGACGAGGCGGGCGCCTACCTGATGGCCGACGTCTCGCACATCTCCGGCCTGATCTCCGCGGGCGTCCACCCCTCTCCGGTGGATCACGCCCACTTCACGACGACCAGCACGTACAAGCCGGGCGGCCCTCGCGGCGGCCTGATCCTCATGGGCCGCGATTTCGACAAGCCCTTCCAGGTCGGCAGCAGGACCGTTCCGCTCTGGGAGCGAATCGAGAAGGCCACCTTCCCCGGCTTCCAGGGCACCCCCTACCTGAACAACATCGCCGCCAAGGCGGTGTTCTTCAAGGAAATGCTCAGCAGCGAGTACCGGGCCAGGCAGGCCGAGATCGTGGAGAACGCCAAGGCCCTCGCCCAGGAATTCGTCCACCTCGGCTACGACGTCCTGACCGGCGGCACGGAGAACCACCTGTGCCTGATCAACGTCGCCAACCTCCGCAAAGGACTCACCGGCCTGATCGCACAGAAGAGCCTCGAAGACTGCGGCATCATCGTGAACATGAACCGCCTGCCCTACGACGCCCACAACGCCCGCATCACGAGCGGCATGCGCCTCGGCACCCCCATCGTCACCAGGAACGGCATGCGCCCCAGCGAGATGAAGGTGGTTTCGCAACTGGTGGATGGGGTCTTGACCCACGTCGAGATCCTCAGCGAAAGGGAGTACAGCCTCGATCCGGCCCTCTGCGAGGGAATCCGCGACCAGGTCCACAACCTGTGCATCCGCTTCCCGATGCAGTAGCACGCCGACCGCCCCAAAGCCGGACGGCGTTTCAGCGGGAGGTGGTGTGGCCCGATTCTCAGGCAACCCCGCGAGCATTGTCATGCTGAACGAAGTGAAGCATCTGGGCGATGGATGCAAATGTGGTTTGTTCTCCTGCCCGGCCCAGATCCTTCACTCCGCTGCGCTCCGTTCAGGATGACAAACGCGGCACACAAACCGACCGCGACCGCTGTCAGGCCCATTCGCGGATCCCGCACGCGCATGAAGAAGGCCATAAGTTGCTGGCTTATGGCCTGTGGCTTGTAACCGAGATCTTGTTCTATACTGACTCGTCAGATCGTGCGTCTGTTCTCATTCCCTCCGAGGCGGCGGTCGAACCGAGATCGGGCCATACCACGACAGTGGAGACGAGTCATTGGATGCGTTCAGAAACGTGGTTTGACGGTGTGTTGGCTCACCGGTTTCGGGATCGTGGATCACCTGGCGGAGCCGGCTGACTGTGCCGTCGGCCCCCAGTCCCCAGTCATCGATCCACAGCCCGAGCAGGAAGATTTCCGTGACGACGATCCATGTCTTCATGCGTCAATCCTTACTGATCCACCGTCCGTATCGGCGCGTGACGGAGATTTTCCTTAGACGATCTGCGCGACCATGGAGTCCCCTCGCTTGCGGCCGATTCCCCCACGATTTGCAGGAATTTGGATATCAATGGTGAGAATCGGTCTTTCTCGGGCGTGCCTTTCACGCCCGCCCGGCGGGAAACAGGACACCGGCCCTGTCAATACTGGCAACGTGGATGACGAACCGTGAAAAGTTTTTTTGCGCGAGCGTTTTTTTTTGCGGCTTCGCGGGATTTCGCGGGATCATCAAAAGCGCTGGGGGCAGCACGCCCGAAGCGGTCGTGCACGGGGAGTCTATCGCGTTGCGGCCTCCGACTTGAACGCGAACGAGGCGTTCGCTCGCGGGGCTGGACGTTGCGCCCGGACGTGCAACGCCCCTCCCTGCTGGTGGCTCCAATGCGCCAAACTCCCGACGCGAAGTGTCGGAATCCGTTTCCATTCATCGCCACAATTCCGTGAAAGACCTCTTCTTCTGCACCTCCTCCCGCTCTCACGCGCAAAGTACGCCTGCCATGCTGCTGGCGCAAAGCGAGAGGCGAATTCACATGGTAAGCGCAACAACCGGATGTGCGAAAACCCGCCACGAACGCCTCTTCTGAACCCTGCTTCTGGCCCAAAGCGGTAAATCCCAGGGGCCTGGGGACAGCGCCCCCAGGGCGCTTTGACGGGAGTGTGCAGGCCTACAGCCCCGAAACCGCCGTTTCCGGCGTGTTGCGCTTCGGGTGTTAATGCGCCAGAATGCCGGGGTGTCAGGGGCAGAGCCCCTGAGATAAACTCCCAACCCGCCCGCCGGGCACTCCGGGGGACAAGCCTCGAAATCCGAAATTCGAACTCCGACCCCGCGCAGGCGGGAACATCAACAAATCCGAAGCACCAAGCCCAAATGGCGCAAGCCCTGTCGCCCACCGGGCCCCCCGTTTGAGGAATTGAGATTTCGATCCTTCGTGCTTGTTTCGGGTTTCGGAATTCCGCGTCTCACGGCTTCGGCTTTCCAAAGCGGGTCTCCCGCTTTGTTCTTGCTTCCCTCGACCGATTTCGCGATACTGGGTGAGGCGACGACGAAGCGGTTGGCGGTTCCGATATCTTGGGCGAGTCCGGCGGGACCGAGAGGAATTGGATGGCCGAGGCCGTTGAAGTATCGGGCGTAACGGTATAGACAATCGCGGAAATACGTGACCGTCGCGCGTTGTGAATTACTGTCTAGGGACGCAATAACTTACTGATGGGGCTTAGCACGACAGCGATTGACGCGATGGGCTTTGTTCCCATCCCTCCGGATAAACCATTGGACGCGGTGTTCCACAGTCTGCACGTATTCGAAGTACGCGGGCTCACCGTTCAGGGAGCCAAGGCTGTAACTACCGCCGCATCCACGGCCGGTATCCAGTACGACATTGGTCTCGGCGATAGTATCAACACGCTTTGTAGCGCCCTGGCCGTCGTCCTCTATACAACTGACGAGGAGGCGTGGGCGAAGGAGCACAAGTGCAAGCCACCCTACGTGATGATTCACTTTGGACCGACACAGTCTCACCGTGTTGCCACGGGGTACATGAAGAACGAGGGCGACGAACTGTGTACGTATGACGCTTTCGGTGCGGCTCAGAAGGAACTGCGCAGTATCGAGGACGCCGCGTTGGCGTCGATAGAGATGGCCCTTGCGTGCGCCTTCGCGTCTACCGCGCACACCGTACGATTCGTCCCGGTTGACCGGATCGCGTATGGCATCACGCCCAACAATGTCACGCTTCACGACCTGCGTTTCACTATGCATGTAACAGCGGACGTGTCTATTGCATTCGACCGAACCGCCATAGAAGCTGGACTCAACAAGACCGCCGCCACGGCAGCCGTGTTGAATCCTCGCGTGTCCCAGTTCTATCAGCTTGGTGTTCGAGATCAGGATTATCTGAAGAAGTTCCTCTACTACTTCCTGGCAATAGAAATCGAAGTGCATCGAGCATTCCGAACCATCTCACCGGCGGCACATATAGCGAACTCTGCGACGTTCGAGGCTCGCGTGAGCACTTCGCTTCCGCGCCTCTTGGAAACTCGGGACAACTGGGCGGGCTTGGCCGACCGATTCGTGTGGTGTGTTGTATCGGTATGGAAGCATCTGGCCGACGCCGACATTCAGGAGTTCAAGCGGCTAAAGAAGATCCGTGATGCTATCGCCCATGGTGATCTCGCTGCGCCGGCTCCTACCGATGTTGTTGCGGTCGAGAAGCTAGTCACGAGAATCCACGCATGACGTCTTTGCCATGGAGGACCTTGAGGGACTTTGAGGGCCTGACCTTATTTTACGCTTTAACGATAGTGAACTTTCGTACTTTTCTTGAGGCATCATGCGGCCCTTGAGAGGGCTTCCAGAAGGACGTCGGTCTTTTTGTCATGTCCGAATCGTTTGCCGAACATCGATTTTATTCGTTGGCTCCACAGGTGACGCCGAAGACTCG